>ERZ857801.1013-NODE-1013-length-33560-cov-3.120937_pt1 | contig 33560 bp, 29 predicted proteins | sample MGYA00519762_ERZ857801 | MGnify/ENA primary metagenome ERZ857801 (study PRJEB31778, sample SAMEA3449368) | human gut metagenome | biome: human gut; feature: human-associated habitat; material: faeces | place: United Kingdom | collected 2010/2012 ...
CCTTGCCGCACTTCCTGCAATAATTACGGTGCACGCTGCCGTGCAGTTCAAGCACGCGCTTACTACCCGCCAGTTGGTGCAGACCGTCAATATTCTGCGTCACGACGGCTTTTACTTTTCCGACCGCCTCAAGCTCCGCCAGCTTTTTATGCGTGATGTTCGGCTCTGCGGCAAGGCAGAGCATTTTGTCCCGGTAAAAACGGTAAAACTCCTCCGGGTATCTTATATAAAAGGAATGGCTTAATATCGTCTCCGGCGGATAGTCATATTTCTGATTGTAAAGACCATCCACACTGCGGAAATCAGGAATTCCGCTCTCCGTAGATACACCGGCTCCCCCGAAGAATACAATATTGTCCGACTCCTTCACCATCTGCAAAAATTGTTCGATATTCGTCATTGACTGGCGCCTCCCATTCCACTGCGATTTTCTCTATCATACACCAATCGCCCGCCAAAATCTATCGGTATTCCGTCCGGCAGAGTCCCAAACCGTTTTCTAAAACGCAGACAGCAGATACAGCAGAACCCAGATCTTTTTGATAAAGCAAAAAAACAGCAGTCATGGGACTGCTGCCTAAAGAGTTGCGGGAATAGGATTTGAACCTATGACCTTCGGGTTATGAGCCCGACGAGCTTCCAGACTGCTCCATCCCGCGCTATATGCAACCACCATTGCTTCCTGTATCACAATGTCCGTTGCTTGTTAACATAATGTATTATAACTCTTTCGTACCCACTTGTCAAATCCGCTTCCGCACCCTGCTTTTTCCTGCCTTACTCTATCATTATATGCAGTGCCGACATCCTATAGAACCGATTTTTTCATTTTTCTGTTTTCACAGACATTTTTGCAGAAAAAATCCTTCCCGGGCGCAGCCACAGCCGGCGGCTGCTCACATATATCCCGCCAGAATAATGCTTGCGACGGTTCCCGCAGTGGTTGCGATCAGCGCGCCCACCAGCGTGTAACGGCTTTTTTTGATCCCCGCCGCCATAAAATAGACCGACATCGTATAAAAGATCGTCTCCGTGCTGCTCATCATGATGGATGCCATCTTTCCCAACATCGAATCCGCGCCGTACTCCTTATATATATCCAAAAGAAGACCGGTCGCCGCAGAGGACGAGAACATTTTGACCACCGTGACCGGTATCAGCTCCGGCGGAAAACCCAGCCAGCCGATCCCCCGTCCTAGCAGCCCGGAAAAACACTCCAGAAAACCGGAAGCCCGCAGAATCCCGACCGCCACCATAAGCCCGATCAGTGTGGGCATGATTCCGATGACCGTCTGAAAGCCGTCCTTTGCCCCGTCTATGAATTCTTCATAGATATTCTGTTTGTTCAGAATTCCATAACCGACAATACCGAAAATGAGAAGCGGTATCATTATGTCCGATAGAAAAATCATTACGCCCATGATACATCCAGAATCTTCCGTTATTCTACTATATGGAATCCGAACGGTAAATATTCATATTCACGAACTTTCGGGCTGCGGCATGTCATGCTGCTCTTCCTCATCGTGATTCGTCAGCTTCTCATACTGATCCTGCGACATGGGGCGGCCAAAATAATAACCCTGAATATAGTCGCATCCGAGGTCATTTAAGAAATCGACCTGATGCTTTTCCTCCACACCTTCCGCAATGACCATCATATCCAGAGATTCCGCCATCCGGATGACCGCCTCGATGATCTTTGCACCCTTTTCCGCGGTATTTCCCTTGGAAAAGAACTTCATATCGATCTTTAACACGTCGAGATCCACGTCCTTTAAAATATTCAAGGAGGAATAGCCGCTCCCGAAATCATCCATCAGAATCGTAAACCCGGCGTCATGCAGATAATTCACCGCTCTCTGGATCAATTCCGCATCCTCGGAAAAAACACTCTCCGTCAGTTCCAGGTTCAGATAATGCGGCGGAATATGGTAGCGTTGAATGAGGTCAATTAGGGAATCCATAAAATCCGGGTTGTAGAGGTTGACTCTGGATACGTTGACCGAAATCGGCGCCGGATTCCTTCCCTGGGAAAGCTCGCTGTCTATGAACTGACAGACTTTCTCCCACACATAATAGTCCAGCTTCGTGATAAAGCCGTTGCGTTCAAAGATCGGTATAAATTCGTTCGGAAGCACGATCTCGCCGTTCGGCTTCTTCCAACGCACCAGTGCCTCCGCTCCGTACGGAGCCATCTTTTTCAGCTGATACTTCGGCTGGAAATAGACGATAAACTGCTGCTCTGCCAGCGCGGCATCCATCTCGTCAATGATATGCTGCTCGCGGAGCATTTTCTGTCCGATCTCCTCCGTATATAAAACGTCGTGAACCATGTACTGACCCTTGCACTGTGCCGCCGCAATCTCCGCATTGTCGTGCATCGCCGCCACTTCCATATCCGGATCGTCCACCAGATAAATGCCCGCGTCTCCAGATAATAATGTACGGTGTGTTTCCGGATCTCTGCCCGAATTCCTTCCAGTATGTGGTAGATCGCCGCACCGTCTTCGTAGGGGACACACATTCCGAACACATCGCCGCCGAGGCGTCCGTATGTGCCTCTGCCGTAGGCTGTCATGACCTTGCGGATGGCCCCCGCCACAAAATGGATCAGGCGGTCTCCCTCTTTGGATCCGTAGAGAGTATTGATAATCCGGAAACGGTCAATGTCAAAATGGATAAAGGCAAAATTCTCTCCCGCGCGCTGATCCAAAAGCTCGCGCGTCGCCTGGTAGAACTTCTGCTGTCCGTAAATGCCGGTAAGAAAATCATATTCCAGAAACCGCACCTTGCTTTTCTCGATGGCATTACCTGCGCGCAGTCTCATGATCCCGGGACTGGAATTCTTCAGAACAAAATCCCATGCACCGAGCTCCAGACTCTTCTGCTCTCTCTCCGGGTCATCTTCTGTCGTGCACACCACAACCGGAAGATAGCTGTACTCCTTCCGCTTCCGATACATCTCCAAAAATTCATAACCGTCCATCACCGGCATCATCAGATCCAGCATAATCAGTGAAATCTGTGCTCTTTTTCTGGAAAGAATCTCCAACGCCTGCTTTCCGTTACATGCCTCGAGGATGTCGTAATCCGATCTCAAAACATCCGCCACTGCCATCCGGTCCTGCTGACAGTCATCTACGATCAGTACATATTTTTTTCTACCCATATAATCCCCCGTACCTTGAAACACGATCTGCGTTTCTCTTATGTACTATTATAGATTTTTCGTTTCCTTTCAGCAACGTTTTTTTAACTTACAAAAGATAATTGCCGCCGCGGTACTACATATAGTCGCAACAAGTCCCGGACCCACTACTGCTGCGGGATTGACGCTCCCGTACTGACTCCGGTACGCGATGATATTGACCGGAATCAGCTGCAGGGAAGAGATGTTGACGATCAGAAACGTACACATCTCATCCGTGGCAATATCCGGCCCGCGTTTCCGCGAGGTTCCTTTTTGTCCACAGAGTTCCAGGTTACGCTCCTGCAATGCCTCCATCGCTTTTAACCCCGCCGGCGTTGCCGCCCAGCCAAGTCCGAATACATTCGCAATCATATTCATCGCAATGTATTCGTTCGCGGGGTGTTCCTGCGGGAGATCCGGAAACAGGAAATGCAGCACCGGGCGCATTCTCCGTGAAAGTCCCTCAATGATCCCCGCCTTTTCCGCAATCCGCATCAGTCCCACCCAGAAAGACATGACTCCCATCATGGTAATACACAGCGTAACCGCCTCTTTTGCCGAATCGAGCGCCGCCGTCGTAATCTGCGGCAGGGTTCCGTGGAATGCCCCGTAGATGATGCCGGTCAGAATCATAAATGCCCAGAGATAATTCATATCCCCTCACTCAGTTTTATCGTTTCTTCATATATATGCATCCCGGAATAAATCTTGACAGCATCCCGTTGATGCGCAAAAGCATCGCAAAATTTTGAATAACTGCATCTTTTCCCACATAGAATATGTTAATTTTCCGGCACAGGAGTTTTCGCCTCTGCCGCGTTTCCGAGGTGTTTGTTTGCATTCTTCGTTTATCCACACATTTTCCAGGCAATTCGTCCTTTTTCCACTGATCACATCCGTTTTTCTGCTCAACGGATGCTCCCGCTTCTCCATGCAGACGGATTTCGTCGCCGGTTCCACGTCCTCCTTCGATACGTTTCTTGATGATTTTTTCCGGGCGGAGGTCTCCTCCAACACGATCAATCTTCATTTTTCACTGTCCCATCCGGAAAACTACGGCATTACAGAGACTCCGATCACGCTCGGCAGTCTCTCGGAAGAAGCACTTGCCGCATCCCATGCATCTCTGGAGAACACGCTCGCGGCTCTGGCAAAATACGACCGCGATGCCCTTCCGCCCTCCGGTCAGCTCACCTATGACGTCTTGCAGAATTATCTTAAGACGGAGCTCTCCGCATCCGATCTGACTCTCTACGACGAGCCGCTGCGCCCTACGACCGGCATTCAGTCGCAGCTTCCCGTACTATATGAGGAATACCGTTTCCGGCAGCCAGCCGACGTGGAGGACTATCTCGCGCTCCTCGCCCTGACCGGCGATTATTTCGACCAGATCATCCGCTTCGAGCAGCAGAAAGCACAGGCCGGGCTTTTTATGTCCGACTATGCCTGCAACACACTGATTTCACAGTGTAACGCCTTCACAGCTGACCCGGATCAACACTATCTCATCCAGACCTTCGATCACAAAATCGATGCCATGTCAGAATTGACGGAAGACCAAAAGACACTCTACAAGGAAAAAAATGCCGCTCTGGTGCGGGAACATGTGCTTCCCGCCTACACCCATCTTGCCGCGGCGCTCACAGAGCTTCTCGGCAGCGGCAAAAACGATATGGGGCTCTGTTACTTTGCAGACGGAAAAGATTACTACCGCTACCTGGTCTGCCACAACACCGGGAGCGCTTCCGATCTTCCGGCGCTGCAAGACCGGATCTTAGAAAAACGGCAAAGCGACCTGCAGCAGGCGGCAGCACTCCTCTCCGAAAACCCGCAGTTAAAAGCATCCCAGACGACCGTCCGGCTTCCTGCCGCCGATCCCATTGCAACGCTAAACGGGCTGCAGGAGGCGATGCGCGCAAATTTTCCTGCACCACCCGAGACCACATTTACTGTAAGTTCTATTGACGAGTGCATGGAAGACTATATGGCGCCTGCGTTTTACATCACCTCGCCCATTGACGATTATGCGCAGAACTCCATATTTATCAATGCCTCCACCGACACCTCCTCCCTGCGGTATTTCACAACGCTGGCGCACGAGGGCTTCCCCGGCCACCTTTATCAGACGGTGATGTCCTATGAAGCCGGACTACATCCCGTGCGGTTTCTGCTGAATTATCCGGGCTATGTCGAGGGCTGGGCAACCTACGTGGAGATGATCTCGTACCATTATGCCGGGCTGGATGATGACCTCGCCTCGCTGCTCTCCCTGAATCAGTCCGCCCTCCTAAGTCTCTATGCCTCAACGGATCTGGGAATCCACTACGACGGCTGGAGCTTTTCCGACACAACCGCTTTCTGGAAAGACTTCGGCATCACGGATCAGACCGCACTGCGCGAAATCTATGAGCTGATCGTGGAAGAACCCGCCCATTATCTGAAATACTATGTGGGATATATGGAATTTGTGGATTTAAAAGAAAAGGCACAGGAAACCTACGGAAGCGCCTACAGCGATATCGCTTTTCATAAGGCTCTGCTCTCCATCGGTCCTGCACCTTTTTCGATCATTGAAACGTATCTGGATGATTATTATCTGCCGGATGCGGCTCCCCAATAGCCCCGGCGCAGCTTATGCGTCACATGTATCGTTTCCAATTAAACCAAAATGTTTTTGCGAATTGTAATATGATATTGGTAAAAAACGCCGCAACACGGTCATCCCCGTTTGCAGCGTTTTCTAATATAACACAGTATTTTCGTTTATGTAAGTATTTTTTAAGACAACAGCGCCTGGTAGACATCGCGCTTGCTGATGCCGCGGTCCTTTGCCACCAGCTTCATCGCTTCCTTCCGGCCGATCCCCTGCTTCTCATAGACTTCCATATGATCCTCGAGAGACAGGTTCTCCCAGTTCTTCTGCTCTTCCTGCTTCAATTCCTCAAATGTCTTTCCGGCGATTACCAGGACATACTCTCCGCGGGGTTCATTGTCTTTATAATATTGAAGAATCTCCGAGAATGTCGTTAATGTCTTTTCCTCGTACCGCTTTGTCAGTTCCCTGCACACGGTTAATTTGCGGTCTCCGAGCGTCTCATACAGCTCTTCCAGCGTGCGGATCAGATGATGCGGCGCCTCGTAGATGATGATCGTGCGCGTCTCATTGACCAGCTGCGAGAGCACTGCTGCCCGCTCTTTTTTCTCTCTCGGCAGAAACGCCTCAAACGCAAACCGTCTGGTCGGCTGCCCCGACATCGTGAGTGCTGTGATACATGCCGCCGGTCCCGGCAGAGATGTCACCTCAATCCCTTCCTCATAGCAGATGCGCACGAGGTCTTCCCCCGGATCCGAGATCCCCGGCGTCCCCGCATCCGTAATCAGTGCGATGTTGAGTCCTTCGCGCATCTTATCCACCAGCTGATACGCTTTCTCGATCTTATTGTACTCGTGATAGCTCGTCATCGGCGTCCGGATCTCAAAATGATTCAACAGCTTGATGGAATTTCTGGTATCCTCCGCCGCAATCAGATCGACTTCCTTTAAGGTTCTCACCACCCGGTAGGTGATGTCCTCCAGATTTCCGATCGGAGTGGCACACAAATATAACTTTCCCGCCTTAACTTTTCCTTTCGTCGTGCATAAAGCGCGCACATCCTGTATACTTCCCGCGTGCATTCCTGCCTGCTATCCGACAGACTTCTCCTCTGCCACATTCCCCACTCCTGCAAGCTTCGGTGCAGCGAAATACAGTACGATTCCTCCGATCACCGCGCCGATGGAGATCAACTGCGACGTGGACAGCACACCCACACTGCCTCTGTAATCGTTGCGCAAAAACTCCACGGCGAATCTTCCGATTCCGTACAGCACAAGATAAGCCGCCGCAACGCGTCCGGCCTTCGGTCTCTTCGATGCAAACCATAACAGCAGCGCGCAGATGATAAAATCTCCCGCCGCTGAGATCAGCTGCGTCGGTATCAGCTTCACACCGTTCGGTGCGAACGAGGAGTTATGAAACGTGATTCCGTACCACGCATCCGTCTCCCTGCCGTAGCAGCAGCCCGCAAAAAAGCAGCCAAAGCGGCCGAAGCCTTGTGCAAACGAAACCGCCGGCATCACCAGATCAAAATACGGCATAAACGCCTGCTTTTTCGTGCGGCAATAGATATAACTTGCCAGAATTCCTCCGATGATTCCTCCGTAGACCACATAGCCGTTCTTGAAATCCCAGAGGATGGACGGATCTTTCAGGATCTCCGGAATCTCTACAATATAATATAAAATCCTGGTTCCGAGCATTCCGCCGATGATGGCGCAGAAGAAAATGCCCCAGATGATATCCTCATCATAGCCTCTTTTTTTGCCCCGGCGCAGCGTCATCAGCAATGCCGCCAGAAAACCCGCTGCAATCATCACTCCATACATATGAATGGTAATCGGTCCTATCACAATATCATTAAACATATTCTTTTCCTTTCTGCCACAGCGTCCTGTCCGCTGCTTTCTGTGCCGCCATACCCGGTCATTTGTTAATATCCGTAGATATCATAGATTTCATCCGTGTATACACCCTGTTCCTTATAAACGATCAGGGGTTTTTCCACGGTCAGTCTCGATCTGCCGCCGCGGCTTCCCTCCAGCAGAACCATGTTCGGCTCCTTGTCCACGTACGGATAGACCAGCTGCATCCGCTTGGGTTCAATGCCGTAAGCAACCATTTTGCTCATAATCTCCGCAAGCCGGAACGGACGGTGTACCATGTAAAATCTCCCGCCCGGCACAAGCAGCTTCGCCGACTCCCGCAGAATGTCGTCCAGAGTACACAGAACCTCATGACGTGCGATCGCTTTGGCCTCCGCGCCGGAGCTGATTCCGTGCTGCCCGATCATATACGGCGGATTGGTGGTGACAATATCAAAAGAAGATGCCCCGAATATTCCCGAGGCATCTTTGATATCGCCTGTCACAACCCGGATCTTTTCTTCCAGGTGATTATATAATACGCTTCTTCTCGCCATATCCGCGCTCTCTTCCTGAATCTCCAGCGCGGTAAAATCTTCTGCCTCTGTCTTTGCCTCCATTAAGATCGGGATAATTCCGGTGCCCGTCCCCAGATCGAGCACGCGCTCTCCCCGTCTGGCACGCGCGAATCCCGACAACAGCACGGCATCCATACCGAAACAGAATCTCGCCGGATCCTGAATAATATAGTAGCCGTTCCGGTGCAGTTCATCCAGACGCTCGTTTTCATGGACAAGATTATTTGGTGTCATCAATCTTGGATTTTCCTCCCTTATCCTCAAGCGCGGACAATTCCTTCAGCTCCTTTGCAGAAAGCTTTATATTTTCCTTTCTGCGGCGCGGACGGAACTTCAGCTCGTCCACCGGATATTCCCGGAGTTCTTTTTCATCGTCCACCTCTACCAGTACCTTCACCATCTGGCGGAGCACATTGACCGAAGACACTTCTCCTTTCAGTCCGTCCACCGTCGTCACGCGGTCGCCGATACCCGGAAGTCTGCTGTTGAGATACTCGTAGGTCTCTTCCTCATTCTTCAGGCAGCACATCAGTCTTCCGCACACACCCGAAATCTTGGTCGGATTCAAAGAAAGATTCTGCTCTTTTGCCATCTTGATGGAAACCGGCGCAAATTCCGAGAGATAGGTGTTGCAGCACAGCGCACGTCCGCAGATACCGATTCCGCCCATGATCTTTGTCTCATCGCGCACACCGATCTGGCGAAGCTCGATTCTGGTGCGGAATACCGCTGCGAGGTCTTTTACCAGCTCACGGAAATCGATTCTTCCGTCCGCCGTGAAGTAAAACAACAGCTTATTATTGTCAAACGTGTATTCCGCCTCGACAAGCTTCATATCGAGCTTGTGCTTGGCAATCTTCTCGAGACAGATGCGGAAGGCATCCTTCTCTTTTTCCCGGTTCTTCGCAACCGTCTTCTCGTCCGCCTCCGTCGCAATGCGGATGACCGGCTTCAACGGCTGGATGACTTCCTCCTCCGAAACCCCTTTCGGCTCCGTCATGACCGTTCCCATCTCGACACCGCGGGCGGTCTCCACGATTACGTGCATTCCCGCATGGATGTCCAGCTTGCCCGGTCCAAAATAATATATCTTGCCCGCATTCCGAAAGCGGACTCCTACTACTTTTACCATATTTCTAGTTCTCCTTTATTGTCAGCAACAGCAGTTCCATTGTAAGGTCAAAGTTGACGTTGGCATTCAGCCGGATCTGTGCTTTGCGCAGCGCCTCCAAGATCGTCTCGATGCCGCTGTAAGAACTCTTCTCTGCCTGCCGCTTGATGTCGTACACTTCATCCTTGAAGATCAGACCGTTCACGTCGCCGGTTGCCTTAAACAGCAGCACGTCCCGATACCATACCATCATCAGATCAAAGTAATCATTGATCGAAAGCTTGTATGTAGCAATCTGTTTTACCGCCTCTGTCATCTCATACAAATCGATGTCCCGAAGCCTCTTGATCAGCTGGAGCACCGCGTCCTTTAACTCGTTGAACTCCTCCGAGGACGCAAGCTGAATGGCTTTTCCGACGTTACCCTGAGCGAATGCCACACATACGTCCGCCTGGTAGTCCGGAATCTGATACTTGCGCATCAGATAGCCGCGGATCTTCTCATCCGGCACTGCCTTGATGTTCAATGTGACACAGCGGGATAAGATCGTCGGCAGAAAAGCGGCAGCGTTTGTGGTAAGAAGAATCAGAATCGCGTATGCAGGCGGCTCCTCAATCGTCTTAAGCAGCGCATTCTGTGCCTGCTCGTTCATCTTCTCGGCTTCATCGATAATATAGATCTTATATCTGCTGCTGTAAGGTTTGATTACTATATCGTTGTTGACCTGGGTACGGATATCATCGACCGAGATCGTATTCGGCTTCTCATGCCGCACATAGATGATGTCCGGCTGGTTCTTCGTCATCGCCTGCTTACAGGAATGACATTCCATACACGGCTCCACATCGGACGGCTGCGCGGCATTTTTCACCACATCCTCCAGCTTCTCACACTCGAGTGTCTGGGCAAACGCCTCCGCGAGCATCATTTTGCCGGACTTATCCGGTCCGTTTATGATGTATGCATGTGATACCTTATCCATTGTGACTGCATTCTGCAGATGCTCTATGATCTGCTCATGCCCTAAAATAGCTTTAAATCCTGCCATAGCTTCCCTCGTTTTATGTTAAGTCAGAATATCCAACAGAAGTCCCTGGATCTCCCCGATCTTGCTCAAGATCGTGATGTGATCCTTCTCATCCTTGACCAGTTCCTGTGCAAGTTCGTCCAGGTTGGCATCAATCAGCCGGATCAGTCCGTAGACTCTGTGGCGTCCCTTGCGGTCCAGGAAATTCTCTCTTGAAAACTTATGAGAGCGGTAGACCACTTCATTCATAAAATCACGGATCAGTCCGCGGTACTTTTTCATATCGCGGATGTCCATATGTTCCGCAATCCGGTTCCCCTGAAACGTAATGTCAGATAACAGACTGTCCACCTTCGCCTGAAGCTCTGCATCCGTGATCGCGCTCGCCAGCGTAAACTTGAACGTTCCGTCGCCGGTCTCTGTCGTCACCGTGTCCGGCACCTGCGTTACCATCTGTGCCTGATTCACCTTAATATCCAATCTGCCACCCTCTTTCCCTGATCCGTCAATCGTTCTGAGACAATATATAATCGCGGATATTTTCTTCCGTCTGCTTTAAATCATCATTCACAAACCGCACCGTAATCTGTGCGTCCAAAAGCTTTTCTTCCGAAAAATCTGCCGCGTCCGCCAGAAATCTCCGACACATCTCTTCATAGTGCGGTTCCCGCTGCTGCCTCTCTCTTCCGATCGCGCGCTCCAGCCGGATTCCGTCCTCCACTTCAATATATATCGGAACAACACGTTCCTTTCCGAAGTAGTCACGGAGCTTCCCGTATGCTTCCAGTGTACCGATCAGCAGATAATTCTGCCGCAGATCCTGTATCTGATGGTCATCCACCGTAAAATACTTCCATACTCCCTGCACCGTATCGTATGCCCGGAGTTCAATGACTTTTCCAAGCTTTAGAAGATCGGCCAGTTCCTTCTATCCGCAGAAATAATATTCCACGCCGTCCGTTTCTCCCCGGCGCATCGGCCGCGTCGTGTAGGGAATGATCTTCTTCAGCGAAAGCGCCCCGTCTTCCAGAAGCATCTTATATAATGTATCTTTTCCTGTTGAGCTCTTGCCCATCATGCAATAGATTTTTCCCATTCGCTGCACCTTCTAGTATAATATAGTCTTTAAAAATATACAATCTTTATCCGACCGGGGGCAAGATTTCCCTGCCCTTCCACGTTCAGCTTTCTCTCCCGGCACTCTCTGATGTGCCGGATAAACTCTTCCGTGATAACTTCTCCCGGCACGATGAGCGGGATTCCGGGCGGATACAGGTAGACGTAATCCGCCGCCATTTTCCCGACTGCCTCATCAAGCGGCACCTCCCGGTACGGCAGATCCAGCGCCTGATAAATCTGCATCCGGCGCGGATTCTTCCGGTACATGCGCGCCGTGAATCCGGCTTCCGGCACTTCTCCGTCTAATTCCGTCTTCCGGTTCTCTTCAGCGGTCTCATGGGGCTCCGCCATACGCAGGTTCTTTTCATCAATCTCATGGAGCGCCGTCACAAGCCGCCGCATGCCCTCGTCCGTATCCATAAGGCTTGTCATGCCGAGCACATAGTCCGCCGACACCATCTCCATCTGGAGATGATAGTGTCCGAGCAGTTCCTGATGCAGCTCCTCGCCGCCCATGGCGCCCGCATAGATAATCAGCTTGGAATCGTCCCAGTCATACGCTTCTTCCTTGCAGAGGTCTTCCCGCCGCATGACATGCAGCTGCGCAAGATCCGCCGTATCACGGTAAAATGCATCCAGACGTCTCCGGTATTCCGCAAAAAGTTCTGCCCCCTGCTCACGGATCAGGTCGATGCATACATCCATTCCCGCCATAAACAGATACGACGGCGAACTCGTCTCATAGACGCCCAGATACCGTGCCACGCGCCCGGGATCAATCCGCGTGCCGTTACAATGCAAAAGCGCCGTCTGTGTAAACGACGGCAGCGTCTTGTGCAGACTCATAATCACGGCGTCCGCCCCAAGGCGCACCGCATTTTCCGGGAATCCGGCTCCGAATCCGAAGTGGGCCCCATGCGCTTCATCGACAATCAGCGCCGCCCCGTGTGCATGACAGCATGCCGCAATCGCCGCGACGTCCGACACGATCCCCTCGTAGGTCGGGGATGTGAGGATCACAACCGCAATATCCGGATGCTTTGTCAGCGCCTCCTCCACCTGCGCCGCGGTAATCTGTCCCTGCAGATCTCCCCGCGTGATTGCCGGATAGAGGAACTCCGCCGCGAGTCCCTGCATGGAAACCGCGTGATAGACCGCTTTGTGGCAGTTCCTTGCCGCCAGTACCTTATCTCCCCGCCGTGCGGCAGCGCAGATGGCGGCAAGCAGTCCGCAGGTGCTCCCGTTTACCAGGTAATACGACCGGTCCGCACCGTAAAGCTCTGCCGCGCGCTCCTCGGCCTCCCTGATAAGCCCTTCGGCATGATGCAGGTTGTCAAATCCGTCAATCTCCGTAATATCGATGGTATACGGATTTGGAAACGGAAGTGCCCGGCGCTTGTGCCCCGGCATATGAAAAGGGTAGACATCCGATTCCCCGTATGAAATTAGCTGTTGATACAAATGCTCTCTCTCCATTATTCCTGTCACTTTCCCCTGTCAATCCGTCTTGTTTTGTCCCGTCGATCCGCGCAGCAGAATTTTTGTCACTTGAACAATCCGCCGTTTTCCATTATGATATGGGATATATTTATTTAATAGAAATGGCGGAAATTTTTATGAACCACGCACTCATTATCCTGTGCGGCGGCGGAAGCACGCGCATGGGAACCGATAAAGCCCTGCTGCCTTTTGGCGAAGTAAGTCTGCTGGAATACCTTGTGAACAAGTACAAACCGCATTTTCCGCATATTTACTTATCCGTGAAAAAGCCGGGCGAATATACACACCTGTCACTCCCCATCACAGAAATTGCCGATCTGTACATGAACGCCGGCCCGATGTCCGGCGTATTTTCCGGTCTCTCCATGATGGATGAAGACCAGGCGTTTATTCTGCCGATCGACACCCCTTTTCTGGAACCGGAAGTCGGACTGCAGTTGCTGGAACATCTGGACGGTTTTGACATCGCCGCGGTATCCGGCACCGAAACGGATCAAAAGGTACCGGCGTCCGCCTACTCCAAAAGCTGCCTGCCGTCCATCGGAAAGTGTCTGCTTTTGCACCAGTTCACTTTCGATACGCTGCGCGAGAAATGCAGCGTGTCCTATCTGAAGCGCGAAGAAGCGACCAAAGACTCCGATATTCCGGCAGATCTTCAATTTTCCCATCTGGATACCAGGGACGACTACTATCTGGCGCTCCGGCATCTTCACTGCATTTAACTAATCTAAGAACCGCTGCAGATCCGGCATCCAGTCTCCGAAAAAAATTTCGTCCCGGCACAGGGTGCTCCACATCTGCGGAAGGAATTGTTCCAGAACCTGCATGACCTCTGTCCATGCGGGTTCTTTTCTTTTCCGGTGTCTTAAATATTTCTCCCAACGCTTTCTCATGTAGCTGTAATCGCGGTAGGAAAGAATCTCTTTCATCCGCGACTCCTCGGGAAGTAACTGCTGCTTTTTGCAATGTTCGCCGAGCAGTTCCTGAATATGCCTGCCGTCCACCGGCTCCGTCTTTAATATCCCGTAAACCTTATCGTAGACGCTCATATCCGGAAGCAGTTCCATATCCCGGATCAGATAAAAAAGATTCTCCGCGAGAATACTCTCCACTGGATATTCCAGATACGGAATCTGCTTTCCGCCTTCCATAAACGGCATAAAAGTCCGCTTGACCGGAACCAGGCCTTCCTCGGTCAGTTCCGTGACGCGGATATGGATCGGGACCGTCATCTCCTCGAACTCCCCCGCAATCTCCAGATCCACACGGTGATCTCCCGCGCTCGCTCTTCCTTTCCAGGAAATGTCCGGCACCTTTTCCACTTTTAGGATGTACGCGAGCATGACATATCCCATCTTAAGAGACAGCTCCTGCCCCGGAACGATCCCCTCCCGCTTCATCGCGCGGGGATCTGTCACATAGGCAAAATCCAGCGTCAGCAGATTTTTCTTCCGGTACTGTTCCACTCCGAGTGCGCTGCTGTTTTTCAGCCAGAGAAACAGGGAAAACGGCGAATCCTCGATCAGATACATCAGTTCTTCCAGTACATAGCCTGCCAGCAGATTGGAAAACGGAATACCGGTCTCTTCACTTTTTGCTTTCAGTGCAGCTTTTTCTATGATCGTATGTTTCATCTACAGCCATACTCCTATCATCGTCTGTACTTTCTTTACCACTCTGCGTTCCCTTGCGTATTTCATCAGCTTTGCGACATCCTTCTTCGGATCGCGGATATACGCTAAAAGCCCTTCTTTGAAAAGCTCACGCTCCATCTTATCTTCATATTTCAGACACTCGCACATCAGGCGCTCCCGGTCAAAAATTTTCATCTTCGCGCCGCCGTAGTCAATCTCCGTCACACCGAGTGTCAGGGTCTCCGGCTCCGCATACAGCGGCACCACCGGCGGAAAATCCAGCTTAAACCGCGACTTGGATGTGTTCTTGTCCACCGACAATTTGTATCCGTAAGGCTTGCGATCCAGATAGCCGTACGCGTACAATGCGGTCTCCAGGTTTAAGACGCAGTCCGGAAACAGCCGCGCAATCAGCTCCTCCTCCGAGAAATCACTCAGCCGCACCGCATAGTACCCGTTCTTGATCCGGATCAGATCTCCCTTTTCCACAAAATCCAGAATCCTCCGGTAATCGATTCCCAGTTCATTCAGCTGGCTCTTTTTCACCACACCGCCATTCTGATAGATGAACTCTTTGACACGATCCAGAATAAGTTCCCTCTTTTCGTTAATCACATAAGATTCTGACATATCGTTCCCCGTACCTTTCCTTTTGAGCCTTCCCCTCCTGCTACGCATTTTAGGGAAAGTTCTGTATAACTTCTCCGCTCAATGTATATGTTTGTGGTATTTATTGCTTATTTTTACTATAAAGGATACTCTGCTGTTTGTCAATTTATCGTTTCTGTCGTTTTTCCGGCTGTTCACAGCTCTTGATTTGTCTTATAATGTCATAAAAGACAATTTTTTTGTCGTTTGCAGAAAGGAGTTCTCTATGGAAGCAAAATCACCCTCCCTGCGCAAGAATCCGTCCCGGGAAACCTGCGAGGGAATCATCCGCCGGATCCTGATGACCGAGGTCTTAGAAAAGGGAAAAAACGAGCATTTCCGCACGGCTGCCGATTTCATGAAATATTTTGAGTCTCTTTACCCGGCGTCCGACGCTCTGACCAAACAGGTGCAGCGCGCCATCCGCTCTCTGAATATGCCGAAGGATGAACTCGGCTATTTCATTCCGAACAAGACTGCCGAACAGTTAGCGCAGGAGCAGGAGCTTACCTATATTTTCAAAAAAGCAAATGCCGACGTCTGCCGGATGGATGATTACCAGCCTCTGTTTTTAAAAGCGGACGATGCTGTCTCCTCCTACATGCTTTCCCGCATCACGGACTCCCCTCTGTTTCAGGGAAAATATCTGACCGCGCACACTGTGTCAGGCGGCATTCTTTTTTACACAAAGAACCCGAATCAACTTGAAATCCTGCTGAAAAGCTTAATTGTCAGATAATTTATTATCATTTTTTTCGTGTCCATAACGCAAAAAACGACAATATTCAACATGGAATATTGTCGTTTTTTGTTTCTCTATACTATCTTCTATGTCTTCTACGGCGTCTTGACTTGCTTTTTATCTGTCGAAACTGCTCTTTGCGGTTCCTGCGCACTTCCCGGTTGTGCCGGATAATATAATAGTTATCGTAGAACTTCTTTCCGGCAAAGATCAACCCTACTGCAAGCAGGATTCCGGCTACGATAAGCAAAATTGTGCGCGGTCTGATCCGCACCGTAGAGACCGTCTCCTCCTCGGTGTCTGTCTCCTGCTCTACCTCGCTCTGGTTGTCAAAAATATATCCGTCCACAACCGCACCGGTTGTCACTATGTCTGCTTTTCCGACCTGACGTCCCGCATAGGTGTAGGCAAGCGTTCCCACCACGTTCTCGCTGACGTCGTCATACGTGATCTCCGATGCCGCATCGTTAAAGTCGGTCGTCTTCGGAAGAACGATATTGGCATTCGCGTCGATGTCCACAAACGCCTTGTTGTTATTTAAGGCTCCAACTTCCACCGCCTCGGAATCCATGTATCTGGTCTCATTGTCCGCAATATTGAACAACTGGAAATTATCAAATGCATAGTCGAAAAGGTTCCGGCTGTCGGTCCACTGATTCGGCGATTCCGTATGCATCACGACGCATACCAGACTCATGCCGTCCTTCTCGGCGTAAGTGACCAGCGTGCTACGCGCGATATCCGTATATCCCGTCTTTCCTCCGGTACAATACTCATACCGGTACTTGAGCGTCTTGAACGGGTAGAGCATCTCATTGTGATTCTGCAGATCCGTCGGCTCATCATGCTTGTTCGTCGGCGGAATGGTGTAGCGTGCCGTCCCCGTAATAATCCGGAAGGTCTCGTTCTGGTATGCCGCTTTGGCAATCAGCGCCATATCGTGCGCCGTCGTGTAATGGTTCTCGTCAAACAGACCGTGCGGATTGGCAAAATGCGTGTTGGTACATCCCAGCTCCGCCGCTTTTTCGTTCATCATGTCCACAAAATGCTCCACCGTACCGCCGACATGCTCCGCCACTGCGTAGGCACATTCATTTGCCGAATTCAGCATAACCGCGTACAGGCATTGCTCCATCGTCATCTGCTCCCCGTAATCGCGGTAGATTCCGGACCCCTCAGTATTGTTGATCGCATCATCAGAAAATGTGACGACCTCATTCAGATCGGAATTCTCCAGCGCGAGAAGCGTCGTCATGATTTTCGTGATACTTGCCGGATAATTCCGCTCATCGCTGTTTTTTTCGTACAGAACCGTCCCCGTCGACATCTCCATCAGTATCACGGACGGTGACTGTACTTCCGGTCCTTCCGGCCAGTAATCTGCCGCCTGCACCACCTGCGGCTTTATCTGTAAAAAGTATAGTAAACTTAAGGCGACACATGCCGCCTTTTTCCACACATTCGCTCTTCGCATTGCTTATAACTCCATTCTATCCAGAAATCCTGTCCATTTCTTCCATATATATCCGGAACATAACTAGTATCAGTATAATCGCAGAAAAAAATACATGCAACAATTTTTCTGGCAAAAGCTCTTTTTTTATCCACAGATTTATTGTAGAATATCTTGTATGTCCACAATTATAGGACTTCCCGACATTTATTAAGATTTTCTTATGAGAGGCAGGAACAATATGAGACTTAGAAATATACCAGGTGCAGACGCCGCCATCACAGAGAGCGTCTACTGCATCAAAAGCCCCGAGACGCACAAAGGCCATTGGCAGGAGATTTTTCCGTCACAGCAGCCGCTTCACATTGAGATCGGTATGGGAAAGGGCCGCTTCATGATGGATCTTGCCGCAGCGCATCCCGACATCAATTATCTGGGAATCGAGCGCTACTCCAGCGTCCTGCTGCGCGCCCTGCAGAAAATGGAAGAGAATCCGCTCCCGAACCTGTTTTTCATCTGCATGGACGCCGCCGATGTCGCTGAGGTATTCGATCACGGAGAGGTAGACCGGATCTACTTAAACTTTTCCGATCCGTGGCCGAAGGACAGACACGCCAAGCGCCGTCTCACCTCCCGTCAGTTCTTCGCGCGCTACGATGAGGTTCTCGCGCCGGAGGGACATCTGGAGTTCAAGACCGACAATCAGGATCTTTTTACCTTTTCCCTGGAGGAGATCCCGGAAGCCGGCTGGCATCTGGACGCCTCCACCAGAGATCTGCATCACGATCCGGTGCTCAATGAAGGCAATATCATGACGGAGTACGAGGAGAAGTTCTCCTCCCTCGGCAATCCGATCTGCAAGCTGATCGCTTCCAGATAAAAAACACCCGCAGTCTGGATTTTTCTCGATCCGCCTGCGGGTGTTTTTTGTGTTCTGTTTTCTTTTATTCTTTGATCCGGAACTGGTTGACATTGTCGCTTAAATTTTCTGCAATATCCACGAGGTTTTTCGTCTGCGCATTGCAGTCCGTGACGATGCCGCTTAACTCCGTCATGGAAGCCGACGTCTCCTCGGTACTTGCCGCATTCTCCTGTGCAATCGCTGCCAGGCTCTCCATGCTGCTCATAACATCATTCTTCGCCGTGTTGACTGTCTCGATCTCACGCCGGATATTGTCAATCGCAACTACCACATTGCCGACCTCCGTATTCAGTCCGTCGAATGCTTCTCTGGTGGTCGAAAGCTTCTCGTTCTGCTCATTGATCTCATCCAGCACACCGTTCATCGTCTCGACGCTCTTGTTAGAGTTCTTAATCAGTTCTTCCACAATATCACCGATCTTCTTCGCGGAGTCACTGGACTGATCCGCAAGCTGACGGATCTCATCCGCCACCACAGCAAATCCTTTTCCATGCTCTCCCGCACGCGCAGCCTCGATGCTCGCATTCAGGGACAACAGATTGGTCTGGCTTGCAATATCTGTGATCATCTGGATCGCGCTGCCGATCTCCATGACAGACTGGTTCGTCCTGTCTGTCTGACGGTTGACCTCATCCACCGATTCTCTGGTGCGGTCGCTGATCTCCACCAGATCTTTGATCGTGCCGTCGAGCTTATGATTCTGCTCTTTCATCTCCTCCGTGCTGCCCGTGAGATTTTCCACGTTCTTTGTCGTCTCGGCAATGGCTTCGTTCATGTCGCTGATCTGCTCATTGACCTTCTGCATCTCGCCCGCCTGATTCGTCGCTCCGTTCGCAATGTCCTCCATCGCTGTATTCACATTATGAATGGACTCATTGATCGTCGTAAAGCTGTTCTGGAACCTGGCGCTGAAATCATCCAGCGACTTTGCGGATGTCCGGATGTTTTTTACAATCATGGCCAGTCCGCCAATAAGTGAATACAGCGCACGCGCAATATTTCCGATCTCGTCCGAGCGGCTCGTCATGCGGTCGCTGATCTTGCTGTCCAGATTTCCCTCCGCAACATCGTCCAGATGATCGATCATCGACATCATTGCCTTCACAATCTTCATCATCACAATTGCCAGAAAGATACATGCAAAGATTGCAAGCACTACCATAAATATTATATTTTTTTTCAATCGGTCATTGTAGATTTCGTGAACGGAAGTAGACGCCATACCGGTAAACACCAGACCCGCCATGGAACCGTCACTGTTGTACAATCCCTCATAATATCCGTAATATTTCTGACCATCAATCACATTATCGGACACAAAATAACTACCCTTTTCTTTCACAGTCTGATACACATCTGCTGCTATCTCCGTCCCGGTCTCACGGCTGCCGTCCTGTCTCACAAGGCTAGTCGCCATCCGGGTCGTATTCCAGCTGAGCGTAACATCGAGTCCGGTATTCTCCTTAAAAGCATCCAGCACATCCTGATGTTCCGAGATATTGTAATCTCCCTTGTACAGCTGGTCTCCGTCCACATTCCAGTCGCCGCTGCTTATAACGGACAAGGTCTGATTGACTGCATAAATCGATGTCTTCAATTCATGCTGCATCAGTTTATCAGACACAGAAACGCCAACCGCCCGGATTGCCAGCCCTGCAAAAGTCACAAGAATCAGTAGCGGTATGATTGCCGTGATCAGAATCTTCATCATCAGATTCAGACCTTTTTTCCTTTGCACCTCAATATTCTTTTGTTCCATCTGCCTCTCTCCCCTTCATATAGTATCTGTTTTTTATATCGTCAGGTTTTTCCTTCTGTTAAATTAGGATACACTCTTTTTTAAAAAAATTTTAATGATATGTATTATAAATACAAAAAAAGCACCAACCCCACAGTCAATGCTGTAAAATCGGTACCTTTCAATGCGCCACCAGGGGTTCGAACCCTGGACACCCTGATTAAGAGTCAGGTGCTCTGCCAGCTGAGCTAGTGGCGCTTATTTTGTATCTCGTGTTCTGTATCACCCGAGCACGAAAATTATTATATAACAGAAATTTTAGAAATGCAACATTTTTTTTAAAAAACTTCAATTTTTTTTTCAATTGTGTTATTTTATAGATAGAATGGCATAGATCAAGGAGGTTTCTTATGCAAGTTGAACAGCGATTATTGAAATATGTGTCCTATTGGACGACATCGGATGAGAATAACATGACAGACGGCAAGGTACAAATTCCGTCTACCGGGCGTCAGTTTGATCTCGGAAAGGTACTAGAGCAGGAATTACGGGATCTCGGCCTTAAAAATGTGGTTCTGACCGACCACTGCTATGTATACGGTCTGCTTCCGGCGACTGCAGGCTGTGAGGGACGCAAGGCCGTCGGTTTTATCTCACATATGGATACCGCACCGGACTACTCCGGCAAGGACGTCAAACCACAGATCATTCCGGATTATGACGGCGGTGACATCCGTTTAAACGGTACTGGGGCAATGTTAAAGATTTCTGATTTTCCAACGCTGAAGGATTTGAAGGGAAGAACCCTGATTACCACCGACGGCACGACACTGCTCGGCGCGGTGTGGCAGAAATCATCACGGCATTAGAAGAGATCATTTCTTCCGGAATGCCTCACGGTGATATCTGGGTGGGATTTACCCCGGACGAGGAAATCGGCTGCGGTGCAGATTTATTTGACCTAGATTATTTTAAGGCTACTTTTGCCTACACGGTGGACGGCGATTACGAAGGCGAGGGAGCCTATGAGAATTTCAACGCCGCGAGCGCAAAATTTTCCATCAAAGGCGTCAATGTGCATCCGGGCGAGGCGAAGGATATTATGGTAAATGCCGCTCTTGTGGCGTGTGACATCCAGTCGCAGCTTCCGCCGGAGGAGACACCGGCGCACACCGAGGGCAGACAGGGCTTCTATCATCTGACCGACATGAAGGGTGATGTCGCTTTTGCAGAGCTTTCCTATATCGTGCGTGATCACGACAAGGCTTCTTTTGAATCACGCCTGAACAGACTCCGCACACTGGAAGTGGAGACCAACCAGAAATACGGCACCGGAACCGTCTCTCTTACCATCACGGATTCCTACTCCAATATGCTTGAGATCATCGAGCAGCATCCTTATGTTGTGGATATCGCCAAAAAGGCAATCTCGATGACCGGTCTCACACCGCTCTCCCGCCCGGTCCGCGGCGGCACAGACGGCGCCAGATTAAGCTTTATGGGTCTTCCGTGCCCGAATCTTGGCACCGGCGGCTACGGCTTCCACGGTCCGTATGAACATATCAGCGTGGAGGGCATGCAGACAGCAGTCTCCGTCATCAAGAATATCGTGACGATCGTCGCGGAGTCTGATCTGTAAGATTACGGAAAGAATTGCCGCATAGATTCCCGTAATAGGAAATTCCGGGATATATAAATAAGTATTACCGTTTCAGATAGAAAATGAGCGTGGAAGAAATTCTCACATTTTACTTCAGAGAATCTTCCACGCTCATTTTTTTATTCTGAAACTGCTAATAACTTCATTTCTTATCCCGGAACCTGCTCTTACATTTTTGCAATCAATGCGGCAATTTCTTCCGGAGTCATAAGCTTGTGTGGATCGGAAAAATCCATCGGTGCAGCTTCCTCTGCCTTTGTCTGAGGCTCTTTCTGCGGCTTGGCCACCTTCGGCTCGTCCGGTATTTCGTTCTCCGGCGCGGCTACTGGCTCTGGCTTGTCCGGTGCTTCATTCTCCGGCGCGGCTTCCTCTTTCAGATCTGCTCCAAGATCGAGACTTTCTCCTCCGAGATCGGAGCCATCTGCTCCTAAATCTAAGCTATCCACTCCGAGATCAAGGTTCTCCGTTCCAAGGTCAAGGTTCTCTGCTCCAAGATCGAGACTATCTGCTCCTAAATCAAGGCTGTCTCCTCCGAGGTCTAAGCTGTCTGCCCCAAGATCAAGTCCTTCTGATCCAAGATCAAGTCCGCCTGCTCCGGCATCTAAGTTATCTGCTCCTAGGTCAAGGTTCTCTGTCCCGAGATCAAGACCGTCCACTCCAAGGTCTAAGCTGTCTCCTCCGAAATCAAGACCGCCTGCTCCTAAATCGAAACTGTCTATCTCCCCGCTCTCTGCCTCAGCCTCATTCTGATCGTCTGTGGCAGCTGCCGCATCTTCCTCTTCCACAATCGCGTCGGAATCTACGATCGGTTCCTCATACTCTTCCATCACCGGGGTGTCATCCGTCACCGTCTCTGCATCTACAACCGGCAGTTCCTCCTCCGGTGTATCCGGCATGCTAAAATCCGCTTCCGGCTCCATGACCTCTTCCGGCTGTGGTTCCATGACCAGCTCCGGCTCCGCTTCCATATCCGGCTTCTGCGCTGCTGCAGCTGCCGTGCTTTCTGCAATTTTGCTCTCCAACGCCGCATTCTGGCTTACCAGTTCGTCCATCCGGCTCTCAATAGCGGCAAGCGTCTGTGCCTTTTCCTCGGCAACCGTCTCCTTCACTGCCTGAAGTCCCTCAGTAATCTCCTTAAGCCCTGCGGTAATCTCCTTTAATTCCTCAGCAAATTCCTGCTGCTTTAAGACGAGTTCCTTAACGGAATCATCCATCATGTTCTGCTGCTTTCCGGCAAACTGCTCGAATCCAGCATCCATGCTCTCCTTTAACTGTAAGAGATTGTCCACTACGCGGTCGTTGGAATTCATAAGTGCATCTGCATTTTCCTTGCTTCTGGTAATGGTCACCTTGGCGATCGCCTTCTGCGCTGTGATGATCTCTTCGCCCGGCTCCCTGGTATTGCGGTCAACCGCCTCCAGCTGCTCCGAGATTTTCTTGAGCATCAGATATGACGCCTTTTCCCCGCGAAGCATCCTCTCATATTCGTCTTTTACCTGCTCCCCGGTCTTATGTATCTCCTTTAATAAGGCAGCGATGAATACATAAGTACAGGCGAGAATTGCTGCTCCCAGAATGATCTGCACCAGATATACCCGGGGCAGGTTGACGATAAAATACATTTCAATCAACAGCAGCACCGTTGCTCCCAGCAAAAAGACCGGCGCAAGCGGCATACCCTTTTTCTCACGTGGCTGATTCTCTTTCTTATCCATAGTGTGTCCTCCGTGGCTTTCCTGTCCATCCCTGGCAACAGGCATTTTATAGTGTTATATTATCACAGAACGTCAAAAACATAAACGGATTTTCTTGTTATTTTATGCTGCAGATTTTATAATATATTTCGGACTTATTTTCACATTTTTTATACCTTTACAACAGATATGGAGATTATAGCATGAACGAAACCTCTTCCAAGAACGAAATCACATCCGGTATCATCTGGAAACAACTTCTTTTATTTTTCTTTCCTATTTTACTGGGTTCTTTTTTTCAACAGCTTTACAACACGATCGATGCCGTCATTGTGGGACGCTTTGTCGGGAAAAATGCACTTGCCGCGGTCGCCGGTTCCTCCGGAATGGTCATCAACCTGCTGGTCAACTTTTTTACCGGGCTGACTGCCGGTGCTTCCGTCATCGTCTCCCAGTTCTTCGGATCCGGGGACCGCAAAAAGGTGGACGACAGTATTCATACGATCTATGCCTTCTCCATCATCGGCAGCGTCATCATGACACTGATCGGCATCACTGCTGCCCCGGCGCTTCTTCGACTGATGAATACGCCGGAAGAACTGATGAGTGATTCCATTCTCTATCTGCGCATTTATTTTGCCGGTATCTTCTTCGTGTTTATTTACAATACCGGAGCAGGGCTGCTCCGCGCACTTGGAGATTCCAGACGTCCCCTGTACTGTCTGATGATCTGCTGCGTCATCAATATTGTTCTCGACCTGCTCCTGATCGTCGGGCTGGGACTCGGTGTTGCCGGTGCGGCGATCGCCACGCTTCTCTCGCAGGGAATCAGCGCCGTGATCGTTACCGTCTTTCTGATGCGCCAGAAAGATCTCTGCGATTTTTCCTTAAAAGAGATCCGTATCCACCCGAAACTTCTCAAATCAGAGTTGCTTTTAGGACTGCCGGGCGGATTTCAGTATGCCATGTACAGCATTTCCAACATGATTATCCAGTCCGCGCTCAACAAATTCGGAACCGACACGGTTGCCGCATGGGCGGCTTACGGAAAACTGGACGCGATCGTCTGGATGGTCAGCGGTGCTTTCGGTATTGCCATCACAACTTTCGTCGGTCAGAACTACGGCGCCGGAAAGTATGACCGCGTCAGAAAAAGTATCCGCGTGTGTATCGGCATGGACTTTGCTGCCGCCATCCTTCTGATGCTGGTGCTCGTATGCTTCCGCATTCCGCTCTTCCACATTTTTGTGACCGATGAAAATGTCGTGGAGATCGGACTGAAAATGATGGCGACCATGGCTCCATTTTACTGGCTGTTCGTCTTTACCGAGGTCTTCTCCGGTGCGCTGCGCGGCATGGGTGATGTCGTCGTTCCAATGCTCATCACAACCGGCGGTATCTGCCTGTTCCGTGTGGTATGGATTTTCGGAGTGGTTGCCCTCTTCCCGACGCTCACCGTAACGCTCCTCAATTATCCGGTGTCCTGGGTTTTAACATCCGTTCTGTTTCTGTTTTACTATCATTTCCGGATGAAGAAGCTGACCGCGCACTGATTGCTCCGGCATCTCTTACTTCTCTCTGCTTTTTGCGAAGCTGACCGGGCGGCATGCCGTAGGCTTCCTTAAAGCTGCGCAGAAACACCTTATAGTTGGTAATTCCATTTTTATTCATTAAATAAGTAATACTCTCGTCCGTCTGCAGCAGATCACTGTGAAAATACTGCAGGCGGATTTGATTTACATAAGTCAAAAATGTCTGGCCGGTGTACTTTTTAAACAGACGGCAAAAATATTCCGGCGTAAGCGACAGTTCATCTGCCGTCTCTTTTAATGTAATCGGGTTCGTGTAATTTCTTTTCACATACTGCATGCTCTGCTCGATCCGCTCAAAATCTCTCCTGGAGCGGTGGCGCAGCACATGATCGACCGTGGCCGCATCCTTTGTATACAGCAGATACAGCAGCTTATAAACCGCTGCAAGAAATAGCAGATGCGTACCGTCCGCCGCCTGCTCCTGCAGGCACTTCATTTCTTCCAGCTTCTGTGACATCCGGCAATTCACGGATGCGGTCTCCTCCGAATACGGAACATATTCCCCGAAATGCAGTCCCCGCCAGTCCTCACTGACGCGCTTTAAATGCTCCGGCGGAATCTGCAGCAGATAGTAATGCCCGTCCCCGTGGACATGCGTGTAGTGAATGTCTCTCGGATTGACAACGAGAATATCTCCCTGCTGCAGTTCATACGACGTCTCATTGATGTACGCTGTCATTGCCCCGTGCTGCATACAGATCATTTCCAGATGCTCATGCCAGTGTGCCGGCAGCAATTCATTGGACGCGTCGACCTGCGTAAAATAGAGCTGCATCAGCCCGTCATCGGATATAATCTCATGTTCCCCCTGCTGCACTCCCGCTCCCTCCCTTTCCTGCTCTCCCCGTGTTTTTCACATGCACGGTTTCTCTTTCTACCATCATACCTTCAGAAGGAAAAAATATCAATATCGACCCATATTTCTGCCAAAATTCGATCTATAACAAACGGAATTATCTGCTTATAATACGAACATAGACAATGTTCCATGATGGAAAATATCAAAATAATATCAGGCGTATGCCGGAAAAGAGGTCAAAATGAAGAAATGGACCAGAGTGATGTATCAGCCAAACCGTCCGTTAAAAGAGGGCTGTTACGTGACTGCTTCCAAAGAACACATCGCACTTTCCAGGGAAGCTGCAGCAGAGGGTATGGTTCTCTTAAAGAACGAGCACAATCTGCTGCCGTTAAAAGCAGGCAGCCGGATTGCACTCTTTGGAAAAGGCAGTTTTGATTATGTCAAGGGAGGCGGCGGCAGCGGCGATGTGACCGTATCGTATGTGCACAATCTCTACGATGGCTTTCAGATGCTCCACGATGCCGTCTCCCTCTACGAGCCGCTGTGCGATTTCTACCGCGCCAATGTGAACGAACAGTACGATCAGGGTTCCGTTCCCGGCATGACGACAGAGCCGGCGCTCTCCGCCGAGCTTCTCACCGGCGCCAGTGCCTATACCGATACGGCTGTGATCGTATTGAGCCGTTTTTCCGGAGAGGGCTGGGACCGCTCCAGCATCGAATACAACGGAGAATACAATCCGTGGGAGACAGAGACCAGCATGCCGAAAATCTCCGGAGAGATCTTCCCGGACGGCGACTTCTATCTCACAAAGGAAGAATCCGCCATGATCGCGCAGGTAAAGCAGCATTTTTCCAGAATTGCAGTCGTCCTGAATATCGGCGGCATCATCGATACCTCCTGGATCAAAAATGACGATCAGATCTCCTCCGCACTTATCGCATGGCAGGGCGGCATGGAGGGCGGACTTGCCATGGCGGAACTGCTATGCGGAAAGGTATCTCCGTCCGGCAAGCTTCCGGACACCTTCGCCGCTTCTGTGGACGACTATCCTTCCACCGCGGATTTCCACGAATCGGTTGACTATGTGGACTATACTGAGGATATCTATGTGGGCTACCGCTATTTTGAGACTTTTGGGGATGCGGCAAAACGCGTATGCTATCCGTTCGGATTCGGACTTTCCTACACACAGTTTTCCCTTGCGGTGCAGAGTGTGACCGAAACCGAGCAGGCCATTCGCGCTTTTGTCCTTGTCACAAACACCGGAGATTACAGCGGAAAAGAAGTCGTGCAGATGTATTACAGTGCACCGCAGGGACTTTTGCAGAAACCGGCGCGCGAACTCTCCGCTTTTTGTAAAACAAGAACGCTTCTCCCGGGCGAAAGCCAGCTTCTGACGCTCGAGACAGCAAAGGATTCCATGGCTTCCTACGATGATCTGGGAAAAATTTTCAAATCCTCCTACATACTGGAAAAGGGAGACTATCATTTTTACATCGGAACTTCCGTCCGGGATGTCATTGCGCTGGATTATGTCATGACGCTTAACGCCAACCTGCTGGTAGAACAGCTTTCCTCCAAAGCCGCACCTGCAAGCTTGAAGAAGCGCCTGCTCGCAGACGGAAGCTACGAAGAACTTCCGCAGGGAACTGCCAACGATCCGAATGCCTGTGTTTTTGAAAAAATGGTACCGGGCACCGAGGAAGCTCTCGCTCCGGCAACACGCGGACGCGCATCCTATCTTCTGCTGAATTCCTATAAGGAAAACGCACATCCGCTGATCGACGTTTACGAGGGAAAGATTTCCCTGGATGAATTTACCGCCCAGCTGGACGACGATGATCTGATTCATCTGCTTGGCGGCCAGCCGAATACCTCTGTCGCGAATACCTACGGCTACGGCAATCTTCCGGAATACGGCGTTCCAAACATCATGACCGCCGACGGTCCTGCCGGTCTGCGCATCACCCCGCAGTGTGAGGTCTGCACAACGGCATGGCCATGCGCCACACTGCTCGCCTCCACCTGGAACCCTGCCCTGATTGAGCAGGTCGGAACCGCAGGCGCCGAGGAAGTAAAAGAGAACAATATCGCCGTATGGCTGACACCGGCGGTCAACATTCACCGCAATCCTCTCTGCGGAAGAAATTTTGAATACTATTCGGAAGATCCGCTGCTCACCGGCAAAATGGGCGCAGCCATGGTGCGCGGCATTCAGTCGCAGCACATCGGCGCAGCCGTGAAGCATTTTGCATGCAACAACAAGGAGACCAACCGCAAACACAGCGACTCCCGCGTCTCCGAGCGCGCGCTCCGCGAGATTTACTTAAAGGCGTTTGAGATCATCGTGAAGGAAGCCGATCCGTGGGTTATCATGTCCGCTTACAATATGATCAACGGCCACCGCGCTTCGGAAAATCACGATCTGCTCGAAGGCATCCTGCGTGACGAGTGGCATTTTCACGGAATGGTAACCTCCGACTGGTGGACGAGAGGAGAACATTACAAGGAGATCAAAGCCGGAAATGACGTGAAGATGGCGTGCGGTTTCCCGGAACGCGTGAAAAAGGCGATGGAACTCGATGCGCTCGATCGAAGCGATCTGGAGCGCTGCGCAAAGCGCGTACTTGATCTGATCTTAAAGATCGATTAGAAAACTCATTCTTCCTGCTGTAGATTAAAAGACGGAAGCCTCTCACAGAGACTCCCGCCTTTTTGCTTTTCGACTATAGATATTTTCCGATATGGATTCAACCGCAGCAGCTCCTGCTTCCGCCCCGCCTCTCTGGAAGTTTTTGTTGCAGTCAATCCGTGCGGTTCCATTGGCAGCTGCAGCTACTTCTTCGTTTCTGCAGAATCCATACAACCGTTGCAGGATGCAGCGATTCTATCATCCGGCCACGATTTTCTAAGCGCCGCATAGGAAATCAGGAAGTTTGCCAACCAGCCCGCCGGTACGGCAAGCCAGACAAATGCAATACCAAAGCGCGGTGCAAAAATCAAAGCAACCGACAGACGGATCGCAAGGTTTACCATATTAGCTATAAGAAATGGACGCATGATTCCAAGTCCACGCAAAACTCCATCCGTTGCCATTTTAATACCCATGAAAATAAAGAAATAGCCAAGCCATCTCATGTAATCCCCGGATACCTGATATGCGAAAGCAGTTCCGTCTTTTCCCAGAAATAATGAAGAAATCTGGGTGTGCAGTGTTTCAATAATTATAAAAGCCAGAACTGCAAAGCACAGATCTAACACCAGTGCAGCGTGATAACCTTTTTTAATACGCCCGATTTTCTGAGCACCAAGATTCTGGGACACATACGGCGAAACTGCATTGCCAATGGACACAAATATCAGTGAGAAAACATTCTCTACTCTCATTGTTGCCGAATAACCCGCAAGTGCCTGTGTACCAAATGGGTTTACAACTGCCTGCACGATCATCATACCTATTGATACTGTGGACTGCTGGAGAACTGACGGTATGGCAATCCGGAGCATATAATGTAACTCCTGTCTGTCAAACCAGTGAAAGGGACTCTTATATTGGCGCATCCGGTAAAAAAAGATCAGGAATGAAAATACTGCAGAAATGCCCTGTGCGATCAAAGTTGCAAGGGCTGCACCAAATACACCAAGACCAAGCCCTGCCACCATCCAAAGATCCATAATAATATTCAAAACAGAAGAAAATATCAGCAGCCCCAACGGAATCTTTGATTCCCCGATTGAGGTGAACATCGTCGAAAGGATATTGTACATAAATAAAAACGGAAATCCCACAAAATATACCCGCAGATACAGTACAGCTTCCTCCAGTATGTCAGTGGGCGTTTGTAAAAGGCTCATCATCGGATGGGAAAAACGAAAGCCGAATACACCAAGAAGTATGCTTAGGATCAGAAAGCTGATCAAAGATGTCGACACAATCGTTTTCATTTTGCCGTAATCTCTGGCACCAAAATAGCGGCTTACCAGTACGCCTGCACCGACACCGGCACCAAGTGCCACACAAATAAATACATTCGTAAGTGCCGCGCATGCACCGACAGCCGCAAGTGCAGACGAACCAACATACTGACCGACAATAATGGAATCCGCCATATTATAAACCTGTTGAAAAAAGCTGCCCAGAATCATAGGCATTGCAAAAACAGTCAGCGCTTTGAGTGGGGCATCTGTGATCAGGTATTCATCTTTTGACATTATTTTATTTCTCCTAAATTCCTGCTTTTATCTGGGATTTCTGCCACGATTTATTCCAGCGTCAATACATCGGCCGGCATCAGGTATTCTAAAATGGCATGGAATATCGATGCTTACTGTTCCACCAGCTCCTCATAAAACCGGTAATTGTTCTTGCCGTTCTGTTTGACATAATACAATGCCTTGTCCGCTCTTATATAGTATTCTTCAAAGCTTTCTCCCTGTCTGCACATGCACAGACCACAGGATAAGGATGCCGGTGAAGTCTCCGTCGTAGCATTTTTTGCCGCTTCAAAGCTGTCAAACAACTTTCTCATCTGCGTGTTCATCTCAACTTCTGATACCTCAGGCAGATAGAAGAGAAACTCATCTCCTCCCAGCCGGCAGACCACCGCATTCTCCATGCACTTTGTGAGCATTGCTCCTACCAGCCTGAGAGCATAATCCCCCGCCTTATGTCCATAGACATCATTGATCTTCTTGAGATTATCCATATCCACAAATCCCAGACAGCCATCATGCTCCTGCATTTTTTCAATAATCAGTGTCTTACCTTTATGACGCATGGGAAGTCCTGTCAGGTAATCCAGGCTTTCCCGGGCCTCTTTCTGTCGTTCCAGCTCCAGCTCGCGGATGCGGTCCATTGTCTGGATCAGGGTAACGACCAGCAGGACCACCAGTCCGATTGCGATAAAGATTCCGGACAGAGACACAACACGATACACCGCTGTCATCTCCAGCATGACTGCGATCATGGCAGCTACCAGTCCGATCAGCGGAAGCTTGTAATGTTTCGCTGTTCCCTTGATGAGATCCCGGCAGATGGTGATAAATATCGTCAGGAATGTTCCTGCGATCACTATGTGGGACAAGAACATTGTCGAAATAAAATCTGCGATATTCAGTACCTGTAAGATCGTGCATATCACAAAATTCACACAAATGATACACTCTGCCACATGATAGACCTTCCGGTATCTTCCCTGCTGCACACTATCAATATAGAACATGATCGGAATCGGGCAGATCATCACAACAAGGAAGCACATATTCGACAGAATGGAAGCATTGGGAACAAACAGCTGACGCAGCTTCGATTCTCCCAGCATCCACACTGCTCCCAGGATCATGCACCAGCCCAGATACTCCAGATCAAATCTTGTCTTGTATACAATATCGAGCACCAGACTGATGATCAGCACGACCAGTCCGGAAAACAACATAGTGCAGGCGATCAGAGTTACCATAAAATAGCAGTGAAACATATAGGTCCAGATATCTGATTTATCCCCGCAATATACCGTGTTGACGACACCGGAATACTTTTCAGTAAAAGACTGCAGTTCGATCCGCACTTCCTGCCCCGCATCCTCACCTGATGTCTCGCAGAACACATACCCGCTGGCAGAATTTTTCCCGAAGGGTCTGGTATTCTTCGTATCATACACCGTCCTCAGTTCCCCTCCGATATAAATGCGCACATTCTCCATAGAGGATCTGATGGCGATCGTATTTTCATTATAGTCCTGTGGGAGCACTGACCGGATGACTAAAAGCTCACCGGCAGGCACATCATACCGGTCCGGAACCTGGATCTCCTCTTCTGTTCCGTCTGGCAATTCCCGGTAAAAGGTTCCGGCATAAGTAATGCTTTCCTCCGTGACCGGTTCCCTCTCACTTGGGTAAATGCTCTGCCCTAAAAAAAATGCTGCAAGCAGCACAAGTATCACCACATAAAATAAAATTCTTTTATACTTATGGATCGTATATTTCTCTTCTGTCATTTTTATTACCTAATATTAAATAATTCCGGAGCATTTCCCCTGCTTTTATGACGATATTGGGGTGCAGTCCAAAAATCTTTCCCCCGCTCATGAACAAGTTTATCACAGGAGGCAGGAAAAGTAACTATCTATTTTACTCTGTAGACGGAGATATTTCGCCCTGCTTATTCTTGTAGCAGCCAATCGGCTATATCGTGAATTTCGACTCCTTCATAGCTATATTTTGGATGTTTAGTTCGGGCAATCATCATTTTCGGATAACGTACGGAGCTTCTGATCAAATGAAGCCATGGCACATCACCTCCAGCTTTTCCTTAAAAACATTCTAACTTCTTTGTATTTTTTCTCAAATTTACCACTCTTCACATTTAATATCACTTATCTGTTCGATTGGAATGACCGTTTGATCCGTCATGATTATAGCACGCTCGTATTCGTCTACCTTTTTTACAACACCAGAGCACATAACATAGGATCCGCCGGCTTTTTTTGCATCGGGAATAAAATAAGTTATCGATACCTTCTGTTCTATACCGATATTATTTCTGATTATATTAATTTTTTCGTTCAGTTGAGCAATCGCTTCCTCACTCAGTTCCAATCGTTCATCGGTTAATCTTGCCGTTTCCTTTATCGCAGCATCATGTCCGGTCAAGGCTGCAAAAGGAGCAAATTGCGCTGCCCGATCCTGAAGTGGCATTTGCGGATGATTCTTAGAGACCGGATGTGGTAAATTGATGATATCGTCATAAGAATTATTTTTCATCCTCTTTCAACTCCTTTACGCCTTATGACCGCCAATCTGTTCATTTCTGTCCCTGGCGGTTGCACCTTCCTGAAGATTCATCCCCTTCAGTACAGCGTTTTTTCCAAATTTCTTTTTGATGCTAAGCATTGCTTCCTGCATACGTTTTTCGCGATCCAGAGCGGCTTCTTCCTCTTCCTTCTTTTTCCTTTGCGCCTCATAATCCGTAAAAAGATCCAGCTGTTCATACACTTCTTCTTTCTTCACAGAACTTTCATCCACAAGCCTGTTCGCTGTAATATTGATTCTTCGGATAAGCAAATTTCTGTCAACAATCCTGTCATATAACTCTATTACTGCATCAGTTATCATCTTGGTTGAGGAAGTCTGCCGTTTCAGATTGGTCGTTCCATGTGCGTGTTTCGGAATTCTTCTTCCATAACGGTCGATTGTAACCTCTCCATGATACTGCTTTTTCCTGTCGGCATTATTCAGATTCTCAATATCATAACCAACCGTCAATACAATCTGGTCCGTCACAAGCTTCTTATCCACCAGATCCAAAACCATCTGGTCCGTCATCTCTTTGACGACTAATTTTGCTTTTTCAAAGTCATAAGGACAATGAAGTACCTGCCCGGAACAAACACTGTTCGTTTCCGGTTTGTAAGACTTGACCATTTCCATGGTACAGGGCTCATATCCCCAGGCATGATCGATCAGCAGCTCTGCATTAACACCAAACAGCTTATATAGCAAATCTTCGTTATATAATTCATTCTCTTTTCCGATGGAACATCTTGCAATATCGCCCATTGTATAAAGCCCGTATTCTTCCAGCTTCTTTGCATATCCCTTTCCGACTCTCCAGAAATCAGTAAGCGGTCTGTGGCTCCAGAGTTTCCTTCGGTATGACATTTCATCCAGTTCTGCAATTCGAAC
>ERZ857801.1015-NODE-1015-length-33466-cov-5.378019_pt1 | contig 33466 bp, 31 predicted proteins | sample MGYA00519762_ERZ857801 | MGnify/ENA primary metagenome ERZ857801 (study PRJEB31778, sample SAMEA3449368) | human gut metagenome | biome: human gut; feature: human-associated habitat; material: faeces | place: United Kingdom | collected 2010/2012 ...
CTTTTTTGACAAGCTGAAAAAGTACGCGGAACGCATGTTCCGCGTACTTTTTTCTTACTTTACCGCTGTGATGCGTCCATTCTCCACCGTAACGCCCCACGCCTCCTGCGCCGCCTTTTCCGGCAGCGCCTGCACCGCCTCGGCCAGCACCGTTATCTGCTGGTACACAGCCGCGCCGGTGGGCGAAACAGAGGTTCCCATCCGCATAGGTTCACAGAGCACCGTGGTGCTCTGTCTCGGCTCCACGGGCAGGGCATAGTAATACAGCCCGTTTCCGCCGTCCAGCCAGTTCTGCCGCAGCGTGATCTGCGGGAGAGCGGACGGCGTTCCGGTAGTCTTTCCCTCCGCGTCCACCCAGCAGGCGCTGAGCCGCAGACGCAGGAACACCGTGGTGCTCCCGTTGTTTTCCGCGGTAATATCGGACTTGACGGAGCCGGACGCGGCGGAGCCTGTCACCTCCGCACCGTTGACCTTTTCGTGAACGGCGCAGGTGACGACGGCGGGGGTAAAATCGCTCTGCGCTTCCGCCCGGCGGAGCATGAAGGCCACCGCCACAGAAGCCAGCGCAACGGCGGCGGCCACGGCGATCACCGCCGCCGAGCGGCGCTTATTTTGCGGTCGTTGCAGTCTTTTCGCCACGTTACGCCTCCCTTCTGTTCACCACAGCATCGCTGCTGCCGGTGAGCCACTTCTTCTTAACGGCAGATCCGGCAAACGTCACGGTTTGCGTCTCACTGTCCTTCACCGTCACCGTCTGCGCACTGTCAGAATACCGCCACGACCAGCTGTTCACCTGCTCCACCGTATAGCTGCCGCAGGGCAGGTCATACACGGTGTTGCTGCCGCCCTTGGGCACCGTCACCTCCACGATGTAGGTCGGGTCAGCCTGAGAGGTCAGGCGATACACATACGTCCCAACGCCGTTGCTTTCATCCTCCTTCGCCTCTCTTGTGATGGTCACATTGCCGTACACCGCCTTGAACCGTGCATAGAACACGTTGGTCTGGGGCGCGGGAAGCAGCTCGCTGCGCTTCGGCGTCAATTTGCCGGTCGCGTCCACCGTTCCCTTCTCCCCCACCGGGATGGTGCACGCGGCGTCCTGATACCATCCGACGAAGGTATAGCCGCTCTTGGCGGCAGGCGTGGCGCCCTTGAAGGAGTTCTTTCCCTCCACCACCTCCAGCGTGTTGTTCAATGTGCCGCCGTTATACGCCCACACGCGGTACTCCACCGTGTATTGCAGCGGCTCGTAGTAGAAGATGATCTCGTTCTGGCTATTATCGGGACGGAGAACGATGCTCTGGCTGAGGTTGGAGACGCAGTTATAACCGTCAATGGACTCCGCAGTGGCCGTGACCACCGCACCGTATTTGCCCGTGCCGCTCACAGGTGCGTGCAGCACATCGCCCGGCTTCGTGCTGTGGGGATCGCTGCCGTAGCGCAGGTAATAGGTGGTGTAGCTCTGTGTGTTGCGGGTATAGAACACGTACAGCTCCGTGCCCTCCTTCTGCACAGTGAGGGAGAAGGCTCCGGCGTTGACCTGCACCGTATTGCTGCTGTTGCCCCAGCGCACCACCGCCGTATCCCGCATGGTGAAGCCGCTGAATTTCTGCGGCGTGATGCTGAGGGTGGCGCCGATCTGGCCGATGCCCTCGGTATAGACGTTGGACTCGGTATAGTTGGAATAGGTGCCCGATCCCTCGCTCTGCGGCTCGTCCGTGGCGGCATCCACATTTTGCAGCATGTAGTGGACGGCATAGTAGGCATTCTCGATGTTTTTAGTATAGTAGAAGGTGACGACATTATCCGGTGAACCCACGTAGCCGCCGTTGCCGTCCTCGACCACCGCCAGAACAAGCCGCTTGTAGAAGGCGTCCGGCACATAGTCCTTCACCACCGCGAAGCGCTCTGTGACCACCGCCTTGGAGGTGGACTTGGCCACAGAGCCGGTACCGGTGGACTCGGACTCGATCAGCTCACCTGTGTCATGATACCGGTATTCCACCTTATAGGACACCGTGGCGGCATGCACATAGTAGAAGGTGAACACATTGACGGTGGGGTTGGAGGGGGTGTTGAGGATCATGCACTTGGTCTTGGGGGTAATGGCAGCGGAGAGCTTCTCCGGGGTGATCTTGAAGTGTTCGGCTTCGGTGGCGTTGATCACCACGGGCACGCCGCCCACCATGCGGATCAACTCCAGATAGCTCACCCAGTAGGGAGCGGGCAGGATGACCTCGTCCCCGGGGTTCACTAAGGCCCGCAGAGAGGCATACACGCAGGTCTTTGCGCCGTTGGAGGCGGCGATCTGGGTGGGCTCATAGTCCAGACCGCAGTCCTCCTTCAACCTCTGACAGATAGTACGGCGCAGCTCCAGCGTGCCAACGGCAGGGGTGTACTTAGTGTCGTTATTCTTGATCGCCTGAATACCGGCATCCTTGATGTGGTCCGGGGTGGGAAAGTCGGGCTCGCCGGCGCCGAAGCCTACAACATCCTGCCCTTCCGCCTTCATCTGCTTGAACATACTGTCGATGGCCAGAGTTGTAGAAGGATTGATGTGAAGTGCAATGTCGGATAAGGGTTTCATAGCAGTACCTCCAAAATCATAGCCGCCTAAAAGGCATTTATTACTCGTTGACTTCCAATTTTAACACATCTGGGCGAGCATAGTGCCCACAGGGGTCAAACTCCATGCGGCTAGCCGGGACTTGTTCCATGTCCAAGTCTGCATACAGGATGCCCTCCTGATCCCAGAGAGGTTCCATTACATAATGGCCATATGGATCGATGACACAGCTCCCACCCCTGCAGACGACTTCCGGCAGTTTCTTCACTTCATCATAGTCACACAAATCAGTGGGATATGTATCTCGAGTAAAGTACATATCACAGTTGACAAAATAGCACCGGCCCTCCAGGGCGATATGCTGGATGGTGGCCTGCCACTCTGGGTTGTCGTTTGTGTTGGGTGAGAGGTAGAGTGTCACACCTTTCTGATACAGTGCCACCCTGGCCAGCGGCATATAGCTCTCCCAACAGATCAGGCTGGCCATGGGGCCCCAGGGAGTCTGCGTGACCGGAAAGTAGTCCTGATTGCCGTCGCCCCACACCACTCGCTCCGAACCGGTGGGTTTCAGTTTCCGGTGAACCGCATCCAACTTTCCCTCAGGGGAGAACACCAGGTTGGTATTGTACAGAGTGGCGGTGACTGGGTCTCGCTCTGAGACACCGATACTGACGTATACACCTAACTCCCCGGCCAGCTGGGCCAGAGTGTCTGTCTCCTCCCCGGGGACCAGAATAGAGTTGTCGTAGTAGCGCTTCCAGTTTGTCCGCCCCTCCTGGCTTCGGGCACCTACAGTGAAGCCAAAAGTCATGCCGTAGGGATAGCCAGGAATAAACAACTCTGGCAGGACTACCAGCTCTGCCCCTTGCCCTGCGGCGGTTCGAATCAGTTGAACGGCCTTTTGTGTACAGGCCTCTTTGTCAAAGAGCACCGGTGCCGCCTGTACAATAGCGATCCGGCACTTTGGACAGAGTTTTTTCATATACATTACCTCCTCAGTATGGATCCACACGGATTTGATACCCTCTTATATCATGGGGATCATTTTTCTGTCAAGGCAGGATAACACTGGCGGTGCTCCGGTGTAGAGTCCAAGAAAAAGTATTAAAAATTACAGATAACCTGCGAAATAAATGGAAAATATCAGTTTTTTATGGGAAATGATTGGGCGAGGACGGGGCTGTTCAGCGGTGCCAGAGCCGGCTTTTTCATGGTATAAAGCGTTTTCCGTATGACAAGATTCCGGTTCCCTGGCGGCAAAGATTTTGCCCACAGAACGGCGGCAGCCATTCTGCGGGCAAAAAATCATTTTGCACTGAAGCCACTGTGAACATTCAGATATCGAGCACATCTCTTTGTGAACTGATGAACAAGTTGGCTTGGGTGATTTTTTTTGCACAGGACATAAAATTTGCGGGGAGTATGGGGGTGGACAAGAGGGCGCAGTTGAATCTCGTCATTCTCTGGAAATGAGATAAAGGCGGGAAACAGTCCCACACCCAGGTTCGCCTGGATCATAATGACCTTTGCGGAGAAGGAATTGACATAGATGAAGTCCCGAAACGGAAACACTTTGCGGTAGTAATCGGTGATCTGGGCTGCACTGCCCTCATACATGGTGATAATCACTTGATCCTGCATGGCCTGAGCGGGTATTTCTTGAAAATCAGAAAGTGGATTGCGACGATGTACGCCCAAATTCCAGGGAGCCTCGTGGACCAGATAGGACTCTGTATCGCCTGTCGGGATCTCATTAAGAAATTGATCGCTGGTGATCATCACGTCAATTAGATCCCGTTGAAACTGATCCAAAAGCTGGTGGTAGCGGAACTGCATACAGCTGATGCGGACTTTGGCGTTTTGGGCGGCATAGTGCCGGAGAAAGGGTGAAAGCAGCCGATCCTCGTATAGGCCGAAGCCCAACTTCAGTTCCCGAATAAATCCCTGATTTGCGTTTTGTACCATATAAACGGATTGGTCGTAGAACTCCACCAGTTTTTTTGCCTGATCGTAAAACACTTTTCCGGCGGCAGTCAGCTCCACCATCCGGTTGTCCCGATAGAACAGCGGCGCCCCCAGTTCTGTCTCCAGGCTGCTGATCCTCCGGCTCATGGAGGTCTGCGTCACATGCTCCTTCTCCGCGGCCTTGGTAAAATTCAGACACTCCGCCAAGCTGATAAAGCATTTGATATTGTCGATATTCATGTTCTGGTTCCCCCTGGTGAATGCAGTTTGCGTATCATGCGACACGTTTTCTTCATTTTACGCCTGCACATCCTCGTGTTAGTATTTTTATACATAATTCCAAAAGCCGCAAGTGGAATCAGAAAGGAAGTAGAGATTATGACAAATTATATCAGAAAAATGAGCGGAAAACAATACCTGGCGCGGATGAAGGAGTGTCCCACTGTGATCATTCCGACTGGGGCCTGCGAGATCTATGGTCCGCACCTGCCCATGGGCACGGATCTGATTGTGGCCAAACGAATTGCTGAGCTGGTGGCGGAAAAGACCGGTGCCCTCATCGCTCCCACCATCGAGGCGGGTGAGTCCTCTGCACTTCAGGCCTTCTCCTGCACGTTCCCTATGCCCCGCAAGATCCTGGAGGACTATCTGGACTTTCTGGTTGGAAAGCTCATCCAGGACGGGGCACGGAACCTGGTATTCCTCACTGGCCATGCTGGCAATGTGGATACAGCCAGTTACATTGGTAAGAAGTACTTGGCTCAGCACCCTGACCTGAAAATGGTCCAGATCGACTGGTGGCGCTTTGCCAACGCCAACAGCGGGGAAATTTTCCAATTTAAGGGGCAGATGGCTCACGGACATGCCAGTGAGTGTGGAACCTCGGTGATGCTTTATTTGTTCCCAGAACTGGTAGACCTGGAGGAAGCCACCTGTGTGGAGCCTGCCCCGTCAGACGGATATACGGATTTTATCGGGATTGTTCCGTTTAATTCCCGTACTTGGAACGGCACCATCGGGGACGCCACAGTGGCCAGCAGGGAGAAAGGCGAGAAGCTGGTGTCTCAGTGTGTCAACCGCATCGTAAACTATATGCAAGAAAAGATGCTGTGAGAAAAACTTATTGAAATGGGGTATATGTTATGTCCTTGACCGATTTTTTGCTAGATTTTTCCACGATCAGCGTTTTGCTGCTGCTTGCCTTTTTGATTCGACGTAAGATTTCTTTTCTGCAAAAATATTTTATTCCTACCTCGCTGATTGCGGGAATTCTGGGGCTTCTGCTGGGGCCACAGGTTCTGGGGCAAGTATCCCCAGTTTGCATCCAGTTCAGTGACAGTATCTCCCAATGGGTCAACTTCTTCTTTGCGTTCATTTTTGCCACCTCGTTCCTGGGTAGCAAGTCCACAAAGTTCGGCCGGAACGTCATTTCAGCCACTTGCGTCACTGGCGCGGTCTTTATGGCCCAGGTTGTTGTGGGGCTGGCGCTGGCCTACGGGTTCTCCATGGTGATGGACAATGTGCCATACGCGATGGGCCTGTTGCCGGTGTCCGCCTTCTACGGCGGCCACGGTTCCGCTGGCATTATGGGCGGTGCCTTTGCCACTGAAGGCTGGAGTGAGGCCACCGGCATCGGCATGACCTATGCCACTGTCGGGATGTTCGCGGCAGTGTTTGGGGGCATGATCCTGATTAATATCGGCGCCAAGCGGGGCATCACCCTGCACAAGATGGACTCTAACTATCTGGAAGAAAAGGACAAGACCGGCATTCTTCCTCAAAATGAGCGCAAGCCCATGGCGACGGCCATCACGAACACCTCGGTTCTGGACCCCTTTGCCTTCCAAATCATGATTGTGGGCGCAGTGATCCTGGTGTCCCACCTGCTACGGGAACTTTTAATCTTCCTGCTCCCCTTCTGGGAGCGGATTCCCCTATACACCATGTGTCTACTGGTGGGCGCAGTGATTGGACTAGCCCTGAGCCGCACTAAGTATAACCAGTATATCGACCGGGGTTGTATGCAGCGCATCTCGGGGACGGCACTGGAGTATGTGATTGCTTCCGCGGTGGCCACCATCCAAATCAGCGTACTGGCAACCTACCTGGTTCCCATCCTGGTGACCTCCGTAGTGATCTGCATCCTGACCGCTGTAATGTGCCTGTATCTGAGCAAGAAGTGGTACGGAGAGTACTGGTTTGAGATGGCCATGGGCTCCTACGGTCAGTGTACCGGCAGCCTGGCTACCGGCTTGCTCCTGATCCGCGTCCTGGACCCCAACGGCGACTCCCAGACCGCCGAGAGCGTCTCCGGTTCCAGTACCCTAGGCTCCTTCTTCCAACAGCCCTATAATGTCATTGGACCAATGCTGATGATGAGCGCACCTATGGTGGTCACCCTTGGATCGACAGGTTTCCTGGTCGCTTTCTTGGTAATAGGATTCCTTCTGTTTGGCCGCAGTGGAAAAAAGAAAGGGTAACAACATGAACAACATCACTGAAAAAATTCGCCAATACACTAGCGAGGCGATCGGGTTGCGCCGCGACCTTCACCGGCACCCTGAGCTGGCCATGCGCGAAACACGCACCACCCAACTGATCCGGGAGCAGCTGCAAGCCTATGGCATCCCTCTGATCCCGGACCTGGATCTGCCCTCCGGGACAGCCGCCCTGCTGGAAGGAGGTAAACCCGGAAAGACGCTACTACTTAGGGCAGACATTGATGCCCTGCCCGTGAAGGAGGCCTCTGGTCTGCCCTTTGCATCTCAGGAGGTGGGGGTGTGCCACAGCTGTGGTCATGACATCCACATCACGGCGCTGCTGCTGTGTGCCCGTGTACTGTCAGAGATGCGAGACTCATTGCATGGACGGGTCATCTTCCTGTTTCAGCCTGGGGAGGAGACTGGAGAGGGAGCCTCTGCTGTCCTACGCTCTGGTCTGCTGGACCGCTATCCTCCGGATTTGGCGGTTGGTGCTCACTGTTGGCCAGACCTACCTGGAGGAACAGTAGGACTTCGTAAGGGCGGTTTTATGGCCTCGTCTGATACCTTCCGAATCCAGGTGATTGGCCGGGGTGGCCATGGCGCCCACCCCCACAAGAGTGTCGACCCCATTGTAGCGGCCTCCTATCTGGTGACTCAGCTTCAGACAATCGTATCCCGCACTGTGGCCCCGCTGGACTCCGCAGTAGTCACTGTGGGGAAATTTACCGCCGGAACCGCAGCCAATGTGATTCCCGATCAGGCAGTTCTGGAGGGGACGGTCCGAACGGTGGACCACCAGATCCGCGAGCAGGTGGAGCAGCGCATCTGGGACATTGCGACCCACACGGCGGCGGCTATGGGGGCCCAGTGTCAGGTAGACTATCAGCGGGGGATTCCCGCCTTAGTCTGCGATGCAGTCGCAGTAGATCAACTGGAGACCGCGGCAATCCAGCAGCTTGGGCAGGACAAGGTGCGGTTTTTGGCCCAGCCCTCTATGGGCTCGGAGGACTTTGCCCGCTATCTGGAGCGGGCGCCTGGGGCCATGTTCCGCATCGGGACAGCCTTTGATGCACCCGCCTCACATCTGCCACTGCACAATGCGGCTATTCAGTTTGATGAACAGGCAATCCCTACTGGCGCGGCGGTGTTCAGTCAGCTTGCTGTTAATTTTCTGCGGACAAAACTCAAGTAGAGCATGACATTTAGAAGGGATGGGTTACTATGTCAACACAAGCAATCATCACATTATGTGTTTTTGTTGCGGTGATCATACTTTTGATTTGGAAGCCAATCCATCCGATTGTGATCGGGGCAAGCATACCGACTGTGCTTGCACTGACGGGGGTGCTGGATCCAGCCACGGCGTTCAGCGATTTCGCCAATACCACGGTGATCTTCTTTATGGGCCTGCTGGTGGTGGGCGGCGCGATTTTCAAAACGGGCCTGGCTGATTTCATCGGAGAAAAGATCATCGGTCTCATTGGCCGCAGTGAAAAGGGAGTGATTTTAGGCGCATCCTTTGTGGCCGTGCTGCTTTCCTCTGTTCTAAATGACACCGGAACTACTGGATGCCTGATCCCGATTTCGGGCGCAATGGGACGAAAAGCCGGTGTACATCTGTCCAAGATCTACATGGCTCTAGCCTTCTTTGCCTCTCTGGGCGGAACCATCACCCTGATCGGTGCCGGGAACCACATCGTGGCCCAGGGCTTCCTGGAAAATCTGGGGATGGAAGGCTTCTCCTTCTTTGAGTTCACCCCCCTCGGACTGCCGATTGCCATTGCCGGTTTTATCTATATGTACTTCTTTGGCATCCGTTTGCTGCCCGACCGTGAGGTTTCGGAGGAGAAGGATGTGGCCCTGGCGGAAAAAAAGCCCGCCAAAATGGTGATCGTCGCCATTGTATTTTTGTTCATCATCTACTGCATGGCCTCCGGTCTGCTGGCAATGCACCTGGCTGCGGCTGTGGGCGCAATTCTGGTGGTTCTGACCGGATGCATCAGCGTGGAGGATGCAGTCAAGCAGTTCAGTGTCTCTACCCTGTTCCTGGTGGCCGGGATCTTCCCCCTCAGCACGGCGATGTCTTCGTCCGGCGCGGCTGAGTATATTATTTCCGCCCTGTCCTCCAATCTCACGGGCCTCCACCCGTTTTTCGTGGTGGCGTTTACCTTTGCCCTGGCGGTGGTAGGAACTCAATTTATGATGGGTACCTCGCTCACCGCTATCCTGGCTCCCATTGCCATCCTGATCGGTCAAACCTGTAATGTGGACCCCCACGCCCTTGTTATGTGTGTGGCCCTGGGCACCTCCGCAGCTTTCTGTACTCCTTTCGGTACTGGTCCTAACCTACTGGTGTGGGAGACTGGCGGGTATGAATTTAAGGACTATTTCCGCGTCGGTCTGCCCATGACAGTGATCTTCTATATCATGGGTACCGTCTTGATCTACCTGATCTATTTCGTGCTTTAAAAAGGAGGAGTAAACGTGGAAACAAACGGTAAGAAGCTTCGGCAGGCGCTGGAAAAGGAGAATTTCTTCCTCCTCCCTGGAGTCTATGATTGTTTAAGTGCCAAAATGGCGGAAAAAGCTGGATTTGACGCAGTGTTTTTCTCAGGCGGTGCATACTCTCTCGCTGATATGGGACGCCCAGACATTGGATTTTTCCACACAGGAGAAGTACTTCATGCTCTGTTCAGTATCCTGTCTACCATTCATGTACCTCTCCTGATGGATGCAGATAACGGTTTTGGTAATGCGATTCATGCTGCCGACACTGCGAAAAAGCTGGAAATGCTGGGCGTTGCGGGGCTGCAGATTGACGACCAGGTGCTGCCCCGGAGTATCCCGGACCGCTCTAAGGAGTGCAGTTCCTGGGAATATGTGGCCCCGAAGCTGGCGGCTATCCGTCAGTCCGTATCTGATGATTTTGTGATCCTGTTCAGAACCATCGCCAATACGACAGACACATTAGATGAGGCCATCAGCCGTATCAATCGGGCGGCGGAGCTGGGCGCGGACTACGCCTATGTAGACGGCATCAAGTCCTATGAGGAGCTGTGCCAGGTATCGGAACGCGCCAAGATCAAATTGCTGGTCAATATGAACGAAAGAGGGGCCTGTGCCAAAATTCCCATGGAGAAGATCAAGGCCCTCTCCTATCGGATCGGCCTCTATCCGGTTTCTTCCGTCTCTGTAGCTGCACAGGCTGTGTTATCTCTCTTTGAGACCATGAAAAAGACAGGGTCTACCCAGAGTTGTGCAGAGTCATTATACAGTATCACGCAGCTGTGGGACGATATGGGGTTGAAGGATCAGACAGAGAAATATCTACCTCTGTACAAGAAATGAAGTGCATCCATTTTACTCTAATTCTCTGGGAATGATGCGTTCTTACCCTGAGTCCTTCTGCCCGGTCCACTCTGACCCTACCCCTAGTCCACAAAAACGGCGCAGTGTTCCCTTGGTGGAGCACTGCGCCGTTTGCGCTGTTCTCACTTCAGTATCCGGTACAGATTGGAGGTACATCCCCCATTTTCCCGGTATCTGGGGCGCTTTTCGATCCATCCTAACCGAAGCAGGTCTTGAATCGCCCGTTTCACTGTGGAGCGGGACAGGTTCAGGTCCCGGGCAATGCTGCCTATGGCGTACCAGCTTTCACCGTCTTTGTTGGCCCGATCATGGAGATAGAGACACACCATCTTGGCCCGGGAACTTAGCTCTTGGTCGCCGTATACGGCATTAAAGAAACTCACACAGGCCCCTCCTCCCGCTTCTGCGTGTTGTAGCCAGCCTTCGGGGAGGAGCCTTCCTCATCCACACACTCCTCTACCCTCTGCTCTCGCCGCTGAGCGTGTAAAATCGCCTGAACCAGTTCCCGCTTTCCCGCATAGATCACTTTTCGGGCCGCTCGTCCCGGAGTCTGGTATGGTTCTTCAAAGGTGATTCCCCACTCCAAAAATAGGCGGAGCTTTGTCCTCATAGGATAGGTGCCGGTCTTCATCACAATGAATTCTCCCTTCGGGAGCGCCTTGAGTTCATCCGGCGTCATCAGCGCCCGTTCCATCATCTGCAGAGACTGACTGGGATCATTTTTTCCTTTGGAGACAGAGCCGCTCATCACGGTGCGGCTGCCTAAGGCTTTGGACAAAACCTCAGCGGTCTGGGAATTGGGAGCAAAGCCTCCGAAAATGGTGTCTTGGCAATTGTCTGCCAGTATTTCTGCTCCCTCTTTCCCATAATTCTTCTCCAACTGGGCCAGTGATTGAATAATGGGCACCATGGTCAATCTCCGGGAGCGCCCAGCGGAAAACAGAGACAGTACATCAAAGGGCGGCATCGTGCCGAACTCGTCGCACAGAAATACAACCCGATTAGCCAATTTGCCGCCGCGTTTTTCCGCCACAGTAAACAGCTCCCGGCTTAAATTTTGGATCAATAGACCGGCCATGAAGTTCTTGGTGCTGTCCTTCTCGGGTAAGACCAGAAAGATGATACACTTCTGTGAGGCAAAGGTCTCCGCATCTATGGAGCTGTCAAAGCAGAGTACCTGCTCCAACTCCGTATCCAGGAACGCGTTCAGCCGGGACAATACCGTAGACATGACAGAGGCCATCGCCTGATCCGATGTGTGCAGGGCAGAGGCAGCCAGCATCCGGGCCTTGTGGTCATCCGGAAGGAGGCTCATCAGCGTCTGAAAACCATTCCTCCCCCGGCTTCTGGGATCGGGGGCCAGGAGATCCTGGATCAACTTGAACACAGATACAATGTGGCGGACGTCCGGCTCATCTTTGCCCGGCGGCAGATACTGGGCCAGCAGCAGCGTGACCGAGGCCATCAGGCCCTCAGCCGCTTCGTAGAAATAGCTGTTTTCCCCGTACTGAGCAGCGTCGCCCGATGGGTTGATGATGGACTTGGCCAGAATCTTGGTGTACTTCTCTGCCGCTGCCGCATAGTCTATCGCATTCGGAAATTCCCGGAACAGATCCATGTAGTGATTGATCAGGGTCAGCAAATTATACCCATCAGAATGCATGGGATTCCGCAGGTCGATGACCGATACCCTATAACCGTAGTATTTTTCCGCAATAGTACCATAATTTCTTGCCAAGTCCCCCTTCGTATCCAAGGCGAAAATACTCATTCCGCTGGCACAGGCATACTCCAGGTTGGGATACAGGAAGAAGGCAGTCTTACCCACACCGCTGGCCCCAATCATGAGGCAGTGGATGTCGTCGCAGTCCACAAGAGCGTGGATCGTTTGGTGCGCCCAGAGCCGTTTTGGGATCGGCGGATGAATAGTCCTGCCAAACAAATGCAGCTCCGGCGGCACAGGCGGCCTTCCAACCGAACCAAGGACCAGCCCCTGGGCTTGGGGACGATGCTCACCGGTTCTCCACACTTGCGGCGTGAACGGAATATTCTGATAGGTCTTGGAGATCTCCTTTGGAGTTGCCCAACGTGCGGTTCCATACTGACCATCTCCCACCGTGCGGCTCTTGATGTTGTCAAGTGTGTAGTGCTGGGAGAGCATGACCAGTCCGCCGATTATAATGATCGCAGCCGCGGCAAACAAAATCAGAGGCCATATATTGTCCTGCATCGCATCACCTCATTCCCATTGCCAAGCCTTGTTTTGGCGTTTCCCGCAGCACACACAGATCGTCGTTCCAATCCTTCTGCTCCGGAGTCAGACGATCCGAGGCAATATTGAACCGCTCGCCTATCTGTTCCGCCATCCGCAGACTGGCCTCATGTCCGGCCCGGTCATTGTCCAAGCACAGGTACACCGCCTGGTGCGTTTTCATCTGCTGGAGCATGGTCAGCACCGGAATGGGAGACGTCCCGCAGCAGGCCACATAGCTGTGCTCTTTCCAATCCTCTGAATAGAGGGTGAGGTACGATAAAAGGTCAATAGGCGCCTCAAATACAAACAGGCTTCCATCTCTGCCCAAGTGGTGGAAGCTGTATCGGGGATCGCTGCCCTCCACGTTCTGCCGGAATGCCTTTCCAGTGCTGTTGGTGCTCCGCTTGTGTGCATGGCGTGCAGTGCCGATCTCATCCTTACCGACAAACACCACGTTGTGGTACTTTTCATCTTCATAGAGCACCCCTGCCCGTGCGAAGTGTGTGATCACATCCCGGTTAATATGACGGTGCTTCATCAGGTAGGCGTACACCCGGCGCATATCCCGGTTGGGGGGAGGCAGCGCAAACGTTTTGGAAGACGGCGGGGTTTTCTCCCTTGCCTGCGGATAGCACTGTCCCTGCTCCCCGCCCAGGAGCATCGTCACCGCCTCCGGGAAGGTCATTCCGTAGTGCGTTCGGACAAAATCAATGGCGTGGCCGCCGGTCTGGGTCTCGTGGTCAAACCACTCGCTGCCTCGGATGGTCACACTGTGGTCGGAGTCCAGACGATAGTCCCGGCCAGAGGGAAGGAGCTTTTCCCCCTGCCGCCGCAAAAACTCGACCAGATCCACCTCGTTGGCCTGGCGTTTCTGATCTTCTGTAAAATAGATAAAGGTTCCCATAGACACACCTCGCATCGCGATCATTTTAATTGAATTTCCTCATTCTCATGGTCATCGGCCTTATGGCCCATGGCCATTTTCTTTTCCAGAAGCTGCCGCCGGCGTTTGCGGTCGATTTGAATGCCGCGCTGCATGGTGTCCGTCAGACAGCGATCCTCAAAGATCCTGCCCATGTGGTAGAACATCCGGAAGACTGCCGCAGCCACAGCAGGTCCTTTTTCCTGTCCTGAGAGCTTGGAGCGCTCCGGCGCAGCAGGACGGATGGAGTCATCCTCCCTCGGCATTTCTGCCTGTTTCCCGTCAGGTTGATCGTTTGGCGGTTCTGAGGCATTCGGTATCTCTGCTCGCCCCTGCGAAGGATCTTCCGAAATTGACTCGGTCTGCGACAGCCGCAGGGCCTCTTGGATCACCATGTTGCGCACCGCCTTGAACTCTTTCTGCCGAGAGAGCGGCACGCGCCTGGGCGGCTGTTGGGAATAGGTGCGGCAGATCTCCTCCTGCATCTGATACCACAAATCGTAGGCGGCGGCTACACGCTCATCCTTGGCCAGCTCATCCACGATCTCATCCACGATGGCCTTCGTCTTAGGCGGCAGATAGCCGTACACCTTTTTGCCCTTTGTAGTTTGGAGCCGCAGAGTGAGCGCAGTGGTTAGTTGCTCCAAACGCGGATTGTCTCTATCACCATTCCGCATCTGTCGGATCAGCTCCTCCATGGCCAGCCGTGCCTCCCGCTGGATGGCTGTCCGATACTCCGTCTTCTGCTCGTAGACATGGAACAGGTCATCCCGGAAGATTCTCCGGGCGAAGGCGGACTTGACCTGCTGGATGCCCTGTTTGGTCAAGTATCCCTCCTTAGGATCAGAGGAGAACACCACCATGTGGATGTGGACGCTTTGCTCCTTCCCGTGGAAGGCGGCGTACCAACGCAGGTGGTCCGGCGAGATTTTATAACCCTTTGCGATGTCTGGGAGACAGGCATTGACCAGCGCGCGCCAGTTCTCCGCCGTGTCGTAGCTCAGCCGCTCCGCGTCCTCCCGGCGGATGGCGACCACCGGCGTCCACACATTTCCTGTGTGATCCGCCACCTCCCGAATCGCTTGGGAGAGGTTCTGCACCTTGCCTCCCGGTCCCCAGAGGCCGTGCTCTCCCTGGAGTTCTACGCCGGGACGGTGTGCCACATAGTCCAGATAGTTTTCCCGCTGACTCATGGCCTCCACAAAATCCTCCCGCACCTGCTGGATAAAGACGGAGGCGGTTTCCCTGGCGGGGTTGGACTGGTAGTCCTCATACTCCAGCAGCTCCTGAGCGTCTGGGAAATCTCGAAGGAGCCTGCGGATGTACTCTTGCTGCTTTTTTGTGGCAGGCCGGTCTCCGTGCTCCTCCGGGAGCACTTCCACACCGGGGCGGGTCGCCACATACCGGGTGCGGTTGGCCAGCTTGGCCGCGTTCCGACCTCCCTTCAGATAGGGGGACATGAAACGGATGCGGCTCACAGTCCATCATCCAGAAGCCGCCGCTGCTGGTCCAGCGCGCGGTCGAAGCTGATCTGTCCATTGGTGCGCTTCACCTCGTCCACCGCGTAGGCGCGCAGCTCCCGCCGGTTGATGGGGTCGGCACGAAAGTGAGCGGCGATGGTGTGTCCCATCATGTTCAACTCCACACACCACTTGAAGATCATGGTGCGCAGCCGGTTGGAGTTGTCCGCCACGATTCCCTGGAGTGTATCCACCAAGGCCTGGGACAGATACTCCGAGGTGTCCTCTGTGGCCAGGTAGCCCATATAGAACCGTAGTGCTTTTTCGATGAACTCACTGCGGGTGCTGCAGTTGTCCTCCTCCAGCCAGCTGTCCATGCGGCGGATCACACCGGGGGACAACCAAACCGCAGTCCTCTTTTTGTTTTCGTCCGACATATCTGCTGCCTCCATTCAAAAATTTCTTGAAGAGTGGTTGAGGGTGGGGTACAATAGAGATACCAAGTAGTGCATCGGGAGGTGTCTTCTGTGAGTAAAATCTACACGGTGCCAGAACTGCAGACCGTACTTTCGCCCATCTTTCGTGAGCACGGAGTGAAGAAAGCAACCCTGTTCGGCTCTTATGCCAAGGGGGCCGCAACTTCGCGCAGCGATGTAGACCTGCTGGTGGACAGCGGCCTGCGCGGCTTGGCGTTTTTTGGTTTGCTGGAGCGGGTGAGCGAGGCTCTGGAGACGCCGGTGGACCTGATCGACGTGACCCAAATCGAGAAGGGGTCTGAGATCGAGCAGGAGATTCAGAGAAGCGGGGTGGCTCTGTTTGAACAATAAGGACCAAATCGTTCTGCGCAAGATCCAGGGACACATCGAGTCCATCCTGCGCTACTGCGAGGGCATCCAAAGTTTTCAGGAGTTTCAGAGCAACTCCATGCGGGTGGAAGCTACGGTGTTTAACCTAATGCAGATCGGCGAGCTTGCGAAGGAGTCGCTCAGCGATGAGGTCAAAGCGCAGCTCACCACGATCCCGTGGCCACAGCTGTACGGCATGCGCAACCGGATCGTGCATGGGTACTCCGGCGTGAATATGAACATCGTGTGGGATACGATCCAGATGGACCTGCCGGAACTGCTGAGCGAACTGCAGGCCATTCAGGCAGGAGTAGAGTAAGGATAGAACGCGAGATCAGGAGAAAATCTCCCGGTCTCGCGTTTGGCCGTTTTTATGACTGTGACACAGCGCAACCCCTTGCCACACCGCAGATTCAGGGGTTAGCGACCACCTCAAACCGCAGAAGCCTGTGATTCCGACCACCTAGGCCGAATCCGGGAAAGCCCCGCACTGCGGGGCTTTGTGGGTGGGAGGCGGTCGCTTGCGACCACCTCCCTTTATCCTCGTACTAAAATCGAACGCCCCCAATCCCGGGGAAATTTGCGGAAATCCGCCCAACAGTGCCTCCTATCCGCCGGGGGTATCCCAGCCCGGCCTCTCAGGACAGCGGGGCACACGGAGGCGGACGCGGCCACAAAGGGGGCTCCTTTCTCACGGCTGTTCTCCGTCCTGCCCCTGACCAGCAGTCGCAGGTGCTGCCGCGCTCTTGGCCTGCGCACTCCGTGCTGGACGCTTTGGCCTGGGCCGTGCAGCAACCGGCCGACACTTGCTGTCCAGGTAGGCGCGAGTGTCCGCGGGGACATAGGTCTCATACAGCTCCTCCAGGGTTCGCTCCAGTTCCTTCTGAGGTGAGCCCTTCTGCTGCTTCTGCAGAAAATACCGGAGGGCATCCAGCCGCTCCGGTTCCATTGACACCTTCAGTTCAATCTTTTCCATCTCATCCTCCTTCAGAATGTGTGGAACTCCATCCAGAATGCGTTTTCCAGTTCCTCCGGGCGGAAGGTCTCCGGCTGAGCAAAGCGCTGGGAGAACTGATCCAGCTGTTCCTGGGTGAGGGAACAGAACTCGCCGTAGTCCGTATCCCCCGCCAGGAAAAACGTACCGGAGATGATGTCCCGGCCTACCCGGCGGTTGCCCTCCAGACCCACGAGCTTGCCCTCCTCGTTGCACACCAGACAGACGCCGTCCAGGTAGACGATCTCAATGAGGCCGCCCACCATCTGCTGCATGGCCTCCAGTGTGTTTGGAATGGTCACCTCCTCCGGGGCCTTACCAGGCTCCACCTTTAGGACCGTGATCTCCGGTTCCTTTTGGAGCGCTGTTTCTTCTATATACTCCATGTTCGTTTCCTCCTCCTATCATGTGGGCAGATAGTATCGCGGGGTTCGTGCGTTCTCCGTTGACACGCACCTCAAAGTGCAGGTGGGGACCGGTGGAGCGGCCGGTGGAACCAGACAGAGATACAATGTCTCCCGCCTCCATCGTCTGTCCCACTCGGACCAGCAGCTTGGAGTTGTGGGCGTACAAAGTGGACAGGCCATTTCCGTGGTCCACCACCACGTAGTAACCATAGCTGCTGTTGTACTGGGACACGGTGACCGTGCCGGAAAGAGCTGCCCGAACTGGTGTGCCGGTAGGCACAGACAGGTCCATGCCGGTGTGCCCTCTTGTCTCTCCGGTGAACGGATCTTTGCGGTAACCGAATTCAGAGGTGACCCGGCTCTGCCACCCGGAACCGATGGGGGAGCAGAATCCGTCCGCGCCGATGTAAGGAACATCTGCGCCTGGAATCCACCCCTCCATTCCAGTGGAGGAACCGTAGAGCACCAGATTGTAAATGCTGTCCGCGTTTCGCTTCTGCTCTGCTGAAATCGTGAGCCCTGTTTCTGCAGAGACATTGCTCCAAATAGTTTCCAGGTCTGTGATTGGGACAGCCACCGTGTAGGTCTCCTCCTGCTCCACTTTGTTCCCGTCCTTATCCGTCACGGTTACGGTACGGGTGCGCTCCTCATAGGTGACGAAGCAGTCCACAAAATCCTGATCCGCCCGGCCCTCTGGAGCATCTGTGCCAAAAAACAGGGCATAAAAAATCGCCTTGACTCGGGTATCGTCAAGACGTTCGTCCCCTTCTGTCATACAGTTGATTTCCTCTATCAGCTCGTCCAGCTTAGAGAAACTGGACTGCATGTCTTCCATGTAGATGCGGTACTCCGCCGGGACGTTCTCCGGCAGAGCCCCGCCGTGGAAGCACAGCTCCACCATGCTGGTGTTGTGCTCCGAAGTTCCGCCCAAAAGACAGCACAGTAGGGCAACTATCAGAATGACTGGAGAGAAAATCGCCGCCAGCACCCAGCCGATTTTTCTGCGGCTGCTTTCATCAGTCAGAGACAGGAGCACGGTCCTGGCCAACACTGCGGCAGAACTCATGCCCCTAACTCCTCCAGCGTCAGGAAGTATGCGTAGGTCTCAGGAGCCGTTTCCTCCAGCGTTTTCATACGCATCTCGTCGCCGTTCCAGTCGGTCCAGTACTCGAAGAACTCCGCAAAATACTCATGGGAATTTTCCGCTGAGTACTCTCCCAGCACCTTGCTGGCAGGCTCCGCCTCCTGGCGGTATAGACGGTCAACCTCCGCGGGAAAGCCAAGCGTCTGATGATAGAAGTGTCCAAACTCATGGACCACGCATGCGGGAACTTTTGCGCAGATCTTTTTCTGCTGATAGTTGGTAAACCCCGTGCAGGACATCCCCAGATCATCTCCCAGGACGTCTACCGCCCGGCTGTCCACATGGAAGGACCAGCCCCTCTGGATGTACTCGTCCAGAATGGACTCAGGTACTTTCTGGATCTCGCGCAGATACGGCCCCAGGTCCGCTTCATCTGGGTTGTGAACATTCCAGGTCTCTACCACGCCCGGAACTTCCGTCTGAAGGCCGTTTTCATGGATCTGATACAGAAGCTGCACAGCCTCTCCTCGGGTGACCAGCTCCAGCGGTTCCGCATTCCCGCCGCACAAGCCATTTTCCCAGCCGACCCGGATGTAGTTTTCTGCCGTGGTCAGCGGCACTCCACCGTCATAAAACTCATAGGGATAGACCGGGACGTCCTCCGCCGCAAAAGCGCTGGCGTACACGGCGGAGCGGCACATCCCGGTATCCGGGCGGAGCATCGCGTCCATATCCAGCCATCCCTCCCGGTAGGCCTGGGACAGCTCGGCCTCACCAAAGGGGGCATCCAACGCTTGTTCATACCCCTGTCCATAGGTGCGGCAGAGCATCACCGCCCACTGTCGGGTGGTGATGGGCGCATCCGGCGAGAAGGTGTCCTCCCCGGTCCCCTGGGAGATCCCGTGCTCCACGGCGAAGACGACGCCGTCGTACCAGGGGGAGGTTGGCTCTACATCCCGGAACATAGGCGGTTCCGCCGCAGCGGCGCCCAGCGCCAACTGTAGACAGAGCACTGCGGCCGCTCCGGGGAGCGCCAGCCATTTATGGAATTGCTTCATAGTTTTTTGCCTCCTACGGTTTGTAAAAAGAAAGCCGGGACACTCCCGGCACAAACATCTTTATGTTTTTAACCGCTCACAGAGCAGGAACAGGGCAGGTCGTCCGCAGAGAAGATCTCAGGGAGTGTGAGCTGCGCCTCATCCGCCAGAATAAAATCCCGCCAGGCAAAGTCCCGGCCTAAACCACGTACGGTCCGCAGATTCGGCTGTGCATTGTCCTCAATAGCCAGGGCACGCTCCAGCAGTTCTGGATATTGGTGGTACGGGGCGCGGATCTCCCGGTGCTTCATGGACGGACAGAAAAAACAAGAAGACTTTCCGGGCAGGGGAAGGCCCACGTTTTGGATGGCTTGGACGCAGTCGCTGCGATCCCAACCCCAATCCATAAGTGGGTACTCCTTCCGGTATTTTGAATCCCGGAGGTCGTGGGGCAGCGCTTTGATACGCCGGCGCTCCTCCCCAGCGTCGTAGCCGATCAGCTTCACCACCTTCTCACCCTTTGCCCAGGCATCCCGGCAGCCGGGGTGGTGGTTACAGAACTTTTCCTGGGGCATTACTTTGTGCTTTAAGGAACACTTTTTGTAGCCGTAGGCGATGGAGGGCAGACTTCCGGACCGCAGACACTCCTGCTCCAAAGTCAGCCGCTCGCCGTCCTTTGTCGTGTACCACACCCTGGTAATAGGCGGCATCCCGTGCTCCAGCAGCCAGCGCTCCATGATCTCCAGGTATTCGTAGGTATGGGGCTGTTCTCCGCCGGGGTCCGCAAAGAGGATCAGGTCCACCGGGACCTGCCGCTGCCAAAGGCCCACCAGCATGGCGGTGGAATCCGTCCCGCCTCCGTAGCCCACTACCGTCATACGCCTCCCGCCGTCCCGAACAGCGCGCGCTTGTGCTTGGGCGCGATGACCTGGAGGAGATAGCGTTCCTTGCCGCACTTGTAGAGGCAGTTTCCCTTCTGGGCCTGGCACACCAGATCATATTCAAACTTCTCCAGCTGCAGGTTGTCCATGTAGAACCGGCCGTCAATGGCCCCGGGATTGAACAGGAACTGGTGGGTTGGGATGGCAAACAGAGGCCGGGTGAGTTCCCGGATCCCTGGCTGGTCGAAGTCCTCCAGGTTCTGCGACGCGAGAATCAGAGAGGACTCCTTCTTCCGCACCCGCTTCAGACAGTTTCGGATGTAGGTCACTGCGGTGGGATTCGTGAGCCATAAGTAGAGCTCATCAATGGCGGCCACGGTATTTCCGGCGGTAAGCAGCTGGTCGGACATGTAGGAGAGAACGGTGAACAGCAGGGTGTCCCGCAGATTCTGGGCTACATTGTCCAACCCCTTCACGCAGAACACCAGAAACCGGGAGGAGGAGATGTTGGTGTGGCCGTTGAAGAATCGAGCGTCTGCCCCCTTGCACATGGAGTGGAGGCCCAACAGCAGGTCCCGGAGCATCTCTCTGGGGTACAGTTGGAGTTTCGCCTCCTGCTCATAGTGCTGATAGGCTGTCTCAATGACGTCATACAGGTCGGAGAGGGTGGGATAGTCTGTTGGGACCCTTGCTGTGAAGTCCGTCTTGTCGGAAATCCCCCAGCTTTGGTAGAGCCGCTCGATCATCAGCTCCAGTGCATCGATGTGCGGGGTATCAAAGTCTTTATAGACCCGGAAGATGTCCCGCAGAAAGGAGATGTGCTGGGCCAGAAGGGTTCCGCGAAAGGCTGCGGGCTCCTCCGGGTCGCCCGGATCGCTCCCGTCGTCCCACCGCCTGGGCTCCAGCAGGTTGATGCGGTATTGGCCGCTGAGAAAGTCCAGGAAGCAGCCGCCCAGGTTTCCGCACAGCTCCTCCATCTCATGCTCCGAGTCCAGGGAGATGACCGACTTGCCCGCTAGGGCCACGTTGCACAGCAGGAGCTTTAGCAGGAAACTCTTGCCCTGGCCGGAGTTGCCCAGGATGATGGCGCTGCCGTTGGTCTTGTCCGGGGCCCGCCGGTCCAGGTCCAGAATAATGTTGGTTCCGTACTTATCCCGGCCAATGTAAAATCCCCTGGGGTCGGTCTTGCCGGAGTAGCTGATGGGGTACAGATTGGCCGCGCTGGAGGCGGGGAGCACCCGCTCAGCAAAGGAGCCGAAGGCATTCTTTCCCGCTGGATTGACGGAGAGAAACCCCTCCCGCTGACGCAGGAGCAGCGGGTCCGCGGAGAGCTTGGAGCGGAGGAGGACAGCTTGAACCGCGTCCTTCAGGCCCCGCAGCCCGTCCAGAGATTTGGCAGAGAGCTCCAAAAATACCGCGCAGTGGACCAGCGGCTCCTGATTCCGGCGCAGGCCCCGGATGAGTTCCTCCGTGTCCTGAAGCTTGGCCTCCGCCGTGACGCTCTGCTTCATGTTGTTTAGGTTGCTCCGCTCCATGCGTGTCTTATTGGCGGCGGCATGTAGAATGGCATTCTCCTCGGCGGCGGTGACTTCCCGCGTGGACAGATGCAGAGTGACGCCCTCCATCTCTCCCAGCCGCCGCAGGAGGGCCAGCTCTTCCGTGATTGGCGGGTAGGTCCGCAGGGCCATGACTGTGCGGTAGGTCCCGCCCAGGATGTAGTGGTCCGTGTTGAACTTCACCGCCGCCGGGGCGATCAGGTCCAGAAACTCCTTGGGCCTGGGGGGAGCTGCTTCCGCAGCCGGTTTCTTTTTCTGCTTTTGATTCTTAGCCATGTGCTGTCACCGCCCTCTCTCCATCCACATCCTCCGGGGCCTCGGTCAGAAGCTCCTGGCGGTAGTAAACCGACAGCAGCCGCTTCACGTCCGCCTCCTCCGCCAGGCGCAGGGAGAGTCCGTGGCCGGAGAGGGCCTTCTCGGTCTGCCGCAGGCCGCTCTCATCCGCCGCCAACTTCTCGTCCATCCGCTGGACGAGGACGAATTCCCGGGCGGAGGCAGAGGCGGACTGAATGGTGTCCAGGTGCTCCAAGTCCTGGCGCAGCAGTTCCCGCAGAGCCGGGTTCGTCTCCTCCTCCAGGCGGGTGCGGTAGAATTCCCGGTTCTGCCCAAATGTCTCCTGAGAGTCCAGGGCCAGCAGCTCCAGGTCCGGTTTCGCCTTGAGCAGCGCCGCGAACGCCTGCACCCGCAGGCGAACCGCCTCCACGGACAGGACGGAGAGATTGTCCGGGGTAATCAGGAAGAAAACCAGTTCCCCGCCGCTCACCGTCACGCCATGGGTGTTGATCCGCCGGATTCCCATGAGCTGCCGGGTGGTCTGCCGCTGTTTCAGCAGCTGTTTTTGCTTTCGATTCATCAGTTCAACCCCCATTCGTAAGATTGCTGCCGCAGAAAGAGAAAGCACACCGCCCGCTCCAGAAAGTCCAGAATGCTGGAGCCGTCCACCTGGATGGACAGGAAGGCGTACAGGGCGGTGATCACCAGCGGGGCCATGCCGATCCCCTGGGCCAGTGCAAAGAAAGACAGGATCAGGCAGACGCCCAGAATGGCGACGTCCCGCAGAAGCCACAGCCACAGCATGGGTTTGGCCTTCAAATTTTCCGGATAGATAAACAATAAAATTCCCTCCCGAAATGAAAAAACGCCGCTGGATGGTCCAGCGGCGTGCAAGTCCGACTTTTTATTTGTCCTCTCCCTGCGGCTCATCCTGTACCGTCTCAGTCTCCTGCCCTGCACCATCCGCAGGCTCCTCGTCCGCCAGGGCACTCTGGATGCAGGAGAGGAAGAATTCCTTCTGCTTCATACCGCGGCGCTGGAGATAGTCCTTAAATTCCTCGAACAGCTCCGCTGGTACCTGAAAGGCTACGGTTCTGGTTTCTGTATTCGTCATCTTCTGTTCCTCCTCAGATTGATAAAATGTAGTGATGAGCCAGGTCATGTACTCGCCCAGACTCTTGCCGGACTGTTCCTGATGTTCCCGGACCCGGCGATGCAGGTCGGTGGGGATCTGTGCACATAAATTCTTTGTTCCACCTTCCATTCAGGCGCCCTTCTTTCCTTTTGCAGCACAAACAATACTAAAATAGAGATGGAAATGCTAGTACCAAACCCACTAAGAAAATTGGGAAAAGGCAAGCGAAATGAATAAACTATTTTCTCGAATTGCGGTGGCGTGATCGGCAGCCCGTATGTATAATAAAGACAGCTTACTATCACTTGGGAGGGGGAGCACATGAAGCGATGCCGCTGGGCAGATCCAAACTCTGAGCTCTATATCGCCTATCACGACCGCGAGTGGGGGCGGCTGGAGCATGACGACCAAAAGCTCTTTGAAATGCTGATTCTGGAAGGGTTCCAGGCCGGACTCTCCTGGCTGACGATTTTGAAAAAGCGGGAAGCCTTCCGCAGGGCCTTTGACCGCTTTGACCCAGCCGCAGTCGCCCAATATGGGCCAGAGAAGGTGGAGAGCTTGATGGCCGATGCGGGGATCGTCCGCAACCGCCGCAAGATTTTGGCCTCGATCCAGAATGCAAAGACGTTTCTCGCAATTCAGGAAGAGTTTGGCTCCTTCGACCGATACCTATGGAGCTTTACCGAAGGTGAGGTCATTGTGAATACAGATGATGTATTTCACACTCACACAGACCTGTCTGACCGGATCTCAAAGGATCTGAAGCGGCGAGGTATGAGCTTTGTAGGAACCACTATTATTTACTCGTTTCTCCAGGCGGTGGGTGTCGTCAACGACCACGAACTGACCTGTTTCTGCCATCCCAGAAATCAATGACCAAAGGCTTTCGTGATACGCCGCATGATGTATTCCACGCATGGAATGGCAACACTGTTTCCCAGGGCACGGTAGCGTGCGGAGTCGGAAGCGCCCGGAACATCCGTCCAGCCATCCGGATAGCCCTGGAGGCGTTCACATTCGATTGGAATAAGCCTTCGAATCAAAAAAGGCTGTTCCAGAACTACGTCTGTGGCGTCTTTGCTCTGCCGGGCACTCTGGGTCCCCGCGGTATCAGTCTCCCGAAACGCATCGGATCTGGGGCGGGCATAAACCCGCCTGGACGAAGCCGGCTTTGGTTGCGCCACCAGGCTGAGATTGTTGCCGCCGGTCCCCGCCCGGGCCGGGAGAGCGGGGGCAACGGAGAGGGGGCCTCTGTACCTGGCGTCGATCCCGTGATTTTCATAGAGGTCCGGCCCTTCGGACAGCACCAGGGGCTGGTGGCCGTTCTCCTGAGCCCGGAGTGTCCCGGAAATATTTTCGGAACATTCCATAATGCTGCCGCCCTGGTCGTTGAGACATAGGACGGATGGCATGCAGTTTCCGCTGGCCGAGCCCTTTAATGTGGGAGCGACCTGCTCTAAGTAGGCGATACTTCCCGCGCTGGATCCGGCTCCGGCGGAGAAACTTGCAGAAAACTTGGTGTTTTCCGTACCTTGCCCATCTGACGAATCACGGTCTGCCTCTGCACTCAGCTCCGAGAGCTCATCCAAGGAGCAAAGGCCCGACTGGATCATCAGTGCGGCTTTCAATTTCTTCGGCAATTCTTTTCCCCGTTCCTCCGACCGGCGCAGGATTCCCCTGCAGGCAGTCTGGGATGAATAGTATTTCGAGGGGACTGTATCCAGCAAAATCTGCGATAAGGAAGATTCTACGGCGTCGCTGGGGCACTCCGAGGTATTGAGCGTCCCAAGTGACCCAAGCCACACAGGATCGTACTCCCAGCACGGCCCCAGCATATTCCCAGCGCCCGGTCTCAGGTCTAACAACATGAAGGTGTGGTTCTTCAATTTGGAGGAAGGACTGGAGGACGATTTGGAAGTCCGCTCCCGGCCTCTTTTCTCTGGTGATGGGGTCCCGTCCGCTGGAGAGAGCTCCGGGCACGTTATGAGCAGAAAGCAATTATGCGTGGTCCCTCTCTAAAAAGCAGAGGAACAGCAGCGTTAAGCACTGTTCCTCTGCACATAATAATTTGGTGAAAGCGGATCATCCAAGGGATGAGAGCCAATCAATGAGTTCGCTGTCCTGTTCCCAGTTAGTGACCGGGGGCAGCCTTAGATGCTCAGTAGCCTTTTCCAACGCAGACCGTTTCGCTTCGTTGTCTGCCCTTGCATAGATTTCAGTAGTCGAAATATCCGCATGGCCGAGAAAATCCTTGATGTAAACAGGATTGACGTTGGCCTGTACAAGATGCATGGCCTTCGTGTGGCGGAGCTTGTGCGGAGAAACATTCAACGGCATATCGGATGAAACACCCTGCGCCATCTCAACGTATTTCCGCAGGATATAGGTAACACCTGACCGCGTCAGTTTTTTTCTGTGAGTATTCCAGAACAAGGGCAAGTCAGAGTGCCGGACAGGATCAATGCGGTTCTCCTCGAAATATACTTTCAGCAGATCAACCGTCTGCTTCATTAGTGGTACGGAGCGTATCTTCCTGCCTTTTCCGTGGAGTGTTATCACAGCGGGAACATCAAGGCGCACATCGCATATACGGATATCAATCAACTCGCTGACACGCGCCGCTGTATCATATAGGACCGTGAGCATGACCATATCTCGCCGTCCTTTTTTCGTAGAGCGGTCAGGCATGGAGAGCAGGAGCTTCAGATTGTCCGCAGTAAGATACTGAGCAGGGGGAGATGCAGCAACTTTTCTGGGGATATTGTGGATCTGGATGCATTGCTCCATGTACCCCGGTTCCTCCGCCATCACATAATCGAAGAAAGCATGGATTGCGCAAAGTCGCTGGTTATAGGTAGACGGCGACGCCCCCCGGGTGTTAGTCAGCCAAAGCAAAAATTCCTCCATGCAGCTCTTTCCCAATGTCGTCAGTTTTAATTTGGCAATGTTATACCCTTTTACATCCCGACAGAAAGTAAGAAGCAGCTTAAATGTATCCCGGTAGGAACAGATCGTATTGCTGCTCAAATTTCTCTGGACCGGAAGATAGTGCGTTAGATACCGGGTCAGCAGAACGGAGAAGTCAACCGTCTTCATGCAAAACCTCGCTTTCGGGAATCAGATCACCAAACTGTTCTTCCAACCTTGCGGTAATGTCTGGGTACATTTGGGCAGTTAATTGCAAATAATTCTGCGTCCCTCTAATGCCGGCATGTCCCAGATAGCGGGAGAGTACCGGCAGTGCAGCAGTGAGATCTTCTCCGGAGCGCACCCAGCTATTAAGGCAGTGAACAGCGAAGGTATGGCGGGTATCGTGCGGGCGAGGGCCTCTCCCAGCTCCAAAATATGGAATATTTGCATGGCTGAGAAGGTATTGGAATTGCACTTGAAGCCATGTGGCTCCATAAGCCCCACATTTACCCCGACGCGCTGGACTTGGAAACAGCAACATCTCCCCGGATCGTGGAGAAAGTACCTCCAAATATTTCGTCAGAGCATCGGCGACAGAATCGGAGAATGGCACAATTCGGTTTTTATGAAATTTTGTATCCCGGATCGTAAGCGTATTCTTTGCGAGATCCACATCTCCAACACGCAGCTCTCGCAACTCAGCGGAACGCAGACCACAGTTGAACAGGATACGAAACATAACCGGAAGCTGGTGGTGGCGGAGCGGGTTTTGCTCTGTTGGAGGGATGTAGTCAGCAGCGTTAAGCATCCGCTCAATTTCATCATCTGAAAAGATATATGCCTTGAAATTGCGGATTTGCTTTGGCAGCGAGCGACGTGGAACTTTGTATGCCGTAAAGCCTTTTCGAATCACGAAGTCAAGAAAACCATTGATAGCACTCGCTTCCCTTTGAACGGTGCTGGCCTTTTGGTTCAGCCTGTTGCCAATATGTCCGAGAACATACTCCTTTGTAAACTCCACATTGCCGTCCTCCGGGTTCTCGTAGTCCTGCAGAAATCTTCGGATGCAGTCCCTGTCAGTTTTTCCAACAAAGCCAAGTGCTTGCCACCGTATGGCGCATGGAGTGTGCTACCTTGCGTTTTCGGATTGTCATCCCGGCCTGTCGCATATACCGTTTGATATTTTCGGATAGTGTGGAACTGGAAGCAATCGGCCCATACGGATGGACGTGACGGATGAATACATTGTCGCAATCAGAATCCAGCCTGCCATTTTTCAGATAATCTATGATCGCATCTCCAATCGGAGACAGCAGAGGCAACGCGTTGATTTTTCCGCTTTTTTGCTGTGCGTAGGTAATCACCTTCTTATGCCAGTCGATTTCACGGAACTTCAGCGCGCATATATCTCCCGCCCGCATCCCTAATACCGCTGCCAAAAGGATCATCGCATAATCGCGTTTTCCAACTGCGGTTCTGCGGTTGATCGCAGACAGAAGCTGCCAGATCTCCTCCGGTGTCCATGTCTCTGGGAAAGACTCCGCTACGTAAATCTTTGGTCTTGGCACATCGCCGGACAGATCGTCTTTCAGAACACCGGTCATATAAAGGTAGCGGAAAAAGTCTCGCAAAACACTGCTGATGATGTGGATAGTCGATCTTTTATACCGATACAATGTGGTCATATAATCCGAAACGACCGAAGCCGTGATATCCGGCAAATCTACCTGCCTCCCATCGAGATAACACAGAAATTGCTTCAGCTTTGTACGCTTGACATCAATCGTACCAGCCGCCCCGTTGTTTTTGGCACAGTAACCAAGATAATTCTCCAGTATGCTGGCGTACCTGACCGGCACCCTGTAATCGTGGCGGCTGATTCGCCGGGCGCAGCCGAATTGGTAAATGTCATCCAGGAATCGAATTGTCCTGCGGGTCGTTCGCTGTTTTTCATTAAGCTTGATGGAGGGGTCCGTCATATCCATACCATAACGCTGAAAAAAGTATGTGATCCCCGTATCCGGCCTGTAAATCTGTATCGCATTTTGAACACAGTAGTCAGCAAAATCTCGTAGTTCCCTGCAATGCCAGTAAATTGTCCCCTGTGCGAGTTGGAGTCTTCGCAGTTCTCTATCTGCGATATCCAGCATTTGGTCGACTGTTATCTGCGCTGCATCTACTGACATTCCCATCGCCACCATCACTGTTATTCCGGTACTTGCCGGTATGTCTATGGTAACGGGTTATGCGCAGAATAACCAGTCTGTTATTTATATTTTTTGCCAGATACACTGAAAGATTGGCTATTGACTCTGCATAACATTTTTTAATGCATAACAAGAGTTATGCACTTCAACACATAAATGACGTTCTCCCATACTCCATATCTGGGCCGAACAGCGAGACCTGTCCGCCCACGTCGTTTCTCTGCATTTCGCATCTCTCCAATTACGCGGATTTGTTCCGCAAACAGTACGGAACGAGTGCCAGCCAGACCGGCCCGGGTTCCCGCAATACTGAGTCCTGGCACGGGCTGCCCCCACAGATGATATCCACCGGAGGCAGCTTTGCCCCGTCCAATTTTGTGATGTCTCCCACATGCTCCATCTGCGGGAAGCGCCGCCTGGTCACGGAGATGGGAAAGGGCTCGATCTCACTGGCCCACAGAGGCTTTACTCCGCAGCGCACCGCCGCGAGGGGGAATCCTCCAATGCCGTCAAAGAGACTGCCCATAGTAAGTACGCTCATCATGATCTCCTCCTTTTATTTCGCTACCGCTTGGGCGATGGTCCGGGTGGTGTTCACTGCGGCTTGGGCGGTGTAGACGGCGGACATGATGTTTGCCCGGGTGGTGGTGTCCAGGCCGAAGGTTCCGGCAATCCGGGGCACCTCGTTGGCGGACAGCATGAGACCAAGTCCAAGCAGTGCGTTCTCCCGAAACACCATAAGGCCGGCTATCAGAATGGTGGATTGGAGAAAAGCGGTGAGGCACAGGCCAATGACCTGCTTACACCACTGCACGAAGGCGTCCCCATATCCCCGCGGGATGGAGAACATATAGAGACTCCCCACCGCGATCTGGATCAGCAGGATACCGCCCCGCTTCAGATTTGCGAAAAACACTTTGATCACTGCGTAGGCCATTAAAATCACGCAGAATAGAAACATGATGGGGCTGGTGAGGATGGTCAGGCCCAGGCTGGTGGTGCTCATCACGTCCCCAAGAGTCTCCGCCTCTCCCAGCTCCGTCAGGATCTGCTTTCCCACCTCCCCGATGCTGGAGCCATATCCAGTAAGGCCGGCGGCAAACGTGCCTTGAAGGGTAACAGATAACTCATACAGCCGTACCGGCAGGGTAGAAAAAAGCGAGACCGCGAAAAATCCTTTTAAGATATTCAAAGCAGTCTGCTGAATATTGGCCCGGCCGCTGGCGTATTCGATCCCACACTCAAAAGCGCTGACTACCAGACTCACAGCAAACAAGGCCCAGGCCAAGCGGGAGAAGAACAGGATAATGGACTGCACCCAGTCCAAATCGAACAACTCTACTCCCATGTTGCCCATCACCGCAAAAAAATTGCCTAAGAACCCAACTATCTGGCTGTAAACCCAGTCCAATAGAGCGTCCAGAACGGTTCCGGCCGCAAAATCCCAGATAAACATACCGTGTTACCTCAGAGTCCGACGATTCCCCAGATATAATTGGGGGCAAGCAAGATGAAGATGAGGCAGACGAAGAGAATCGCGGGACCCGTCCACTCAAACTGGCCATGTTTCCGATAATCAAAGTAAGCCATGGCCAATTTTACGAAGAAGGCGATGGCGATCACCATGCTCAGAGCGGGAAATACGACACTGTCCACCACGGTCTTGATCTGGCTGGAGGCGTCCGTCCAGGTCTGCTCTACAGCCCCGGCTACATCGCCGGCGGCCATAGCAGGGACGCAGAGCAGGCCCGCCATCAGGAAGACAGAGAGGAACACAAGCATCCATTTTCTTCGATTCACAAAGATTCCTCCTTATTAAAATGTAAAGGCCGCCCCGTGAAAGGGGCGGCCTCTCAAAACTATGGATAGATCAATAGCCGGTGCGGGGCAGGGGCTGGGAGGGCTTGTAGACCGTGGTCACCCAGCGGGAGACCGCCATGATCCACTGGCCGTCATAGATGCCGCCCACGTCCGCCGTGTTGGTGAACTTGGTGCCGCCGGTGAGGCCGGAGAGCACTGTACAGGTTACCTGGGGTGCCTCTACCTGCCGGAAGTTGGAAGGTACCACGCCGAAGGAGACCATGAACTGGGTCACGCACTCGTTGGTGGCCAGTCCCAGGGCTGCGGGGGAGGCGTCCAGCACATAGTTTTGCTGGGTGGACAGGTTGTCCGCCAGGGTGCGCCAGGCCCCGTTGGACAGGTTGGTCTGGTACACGATCTTATAGTTTCCGGGGATATTGTAGGTGCCGGTGACAATCTTGTCCAGACGCACCGCCTGGGTGGACAGGGTGTCCCGCCAGAAGAAGGAGGTGAGGCTGGTGGTGGAGTTGTTGGCGATGTTGGCGAAGTCATAGCGGATGGACTGACCAGGCATGACCTCCACATAGCCGGTCTTCTGGATGGACACGTTGGTGTAGAGACTCTTGTTGGTCATGGCTGTCTTCACGATCTGCCCTTCAAACTCGATCTCCACCTCAATGGGTGTCTTGTCCAGCCCATAAAAGTCCGCTGCCTTGGACTCCACGATTTTGTACCGGCCCAAGGGCAGGGGACGGGAGGCGGCCACACCGTTCTTGTCCGTCCGAATGGTGTCCACTAAATTGCCAGTCTTTGCATTGTAAATTTCGAACTCTGTGTTGGGAATGGGCGTCCCGGCAGGCCAGCCGTTCATGGAGTTATAGTCCGCCGCGGTCTTGGTCACCTGGATCTGACCTGTAATGGGGGTGTTTTCCCACTCCACCAGGGTAGTCTCTCCGCTCTGGACATAGACAGTTTTCATCTGGGTGTCCGGGATATACCCCTCGTTCTCCAGCTCACGCAGATAGTAGCGCCCGGCGGGCAGATTCTCGAACCAGACATAGCCCCGGTCATCTGTGGTCTGCTGCCCTATGGGGGTGTTGGTATCATCGTACAGCAGGAACGTCACGCCGTAGATGCCCTCGCCGGTAGTGCTGGAGGTCTTGTGGATCAGGATGCCGCTGACCGCCTCGTTTTCCACCTGGAGGGTGGTGGTTTTCCCGTCCTCCACCGTGAAATACGCGGGGGTGTCATCCAGCTTGAAGCCCTCCGCGCTCTCGATCTCCACGGCGTAGTAGGCCCCGTCCTCCAGAGGCAGGAACACCCTGCCGTTTCGGTCTGTGGTCACGGTGTCCACCAGAGCGCCGTCCATCTCCCGGATTTCAAAGGTCACATTGGGGATGCGCTGGGTCTTGTCGGCTGAATTGACCTTGACCAGCTCCACGCCGCCGATGGGGTCGTTATACACCGTAATGGTCTGGGTGTCGTTGGGGTTGATGACCACCGTTTGGGTGCGGGTCTCCTCATGGATGGTGTAGCCCTCGATGGTCTTGGTCTCCGTGATGATAAATGTCCCCACCAAACCGTCCAGGATGATCTGGCCGTTTTCGTCGGTGCGGTAGAGGCCCATGCTGGAGGTCATGCCGCCGTTATCGTCCACCACCGTACCGTCCGCCTCGGTGATGGTAAACTCCACCCCCTCCAGGGGCTCGTGGGTGACGGAATCCAGCTTGTTGATGACAAGGCCGCCCTTGGGCTGGTTGAACACCTCTAGGGTGTAGGTCTGGTGGTCTTTCACGGTGATGGTCTTGGGAGTATCGTCCAGCAGGTAGCCGCTCTTGGCCTGCACCTCCTGGACGATATATGTCCCCGGCTCCAGGTCAGGGATGGAGATATAGCCGTTGCTGTCGGTACGGTGCTCCCCGTTGGAGGTCCCCACCACCGCGCCGTCCGCGGTTGTCACCTTGAAGGTCACATCGGACAGGGGCTCCTTGGTCACGCTGTCCATCTTCTTAATGAGCAGGCCGCCCTTGGGGGTATTGGTGATGACCACCGTTTGGGTGTCGCCGCCCTCCCCGATGACCACATTGGTGGAGGGGTTGTCGATGGTGTACCCCTCCGGGGCCCGGAGCTCTGTCAAGACATAGGCGCCGGGGGCCAGGTTGGAAATGCGGATTTCGCCGTTGGCGTCCGTCTCGAAAATCCCGGCTTGGGTCAGAGTGCTGTCACCAATCACCCCATCCAGGCCCACTTCACACCCGGATGCCGTGGTGACGCGGAACTGGGCGCCGGCCAAAGGCTGGCCAGTCACACTATCCCGTTTCTGGATAATCAGGGCCCCGCGGGGTTCATTTTTGAAAGTAAGGGAGACGGTGCGGCCCGCCTGGATTTGGATGGTCTGGGATTGGGTGTCGATTTCGTAGCCGTCCGGGGCCCGTGTCTCCGTGACAATGACGCTCTTGCCCGGCTCCAGGCCGTCAATGCGGATTTCGCCATTTTCGTCGGTGACAAAAATCCCGTTGCTGTCCCCGATCACGCTGCCGTCCGCATAGGTGATTTTGAACTCGGCATCAGGCAGGGTCACGCTGGGATTGACGGAGCACACTTTTCGGATTAACAAATTTCCGTCTGGGAGGTTTTCAAAGTGGACGGTGATGACGCTCTGCTCCCCATTGTCCACAAGGTAGACCGTCTCGGAGCTCTGGAGGATGCTGTATCCATCCCCTGGGTCAATTTCTTCCACGATGTATGCCCCCGGCTCCAGGCCAGTCCAGAGGGCCATGCCGTTGGCACCGGTGGTTTTCTGCCCGATGACGGTGCCGCCGGTGCCGGAGGCGCCGCCCAAGTATCTGAGCTGGAAGGTGGCCCCACCTAGGGCCTCGCCGGTAACACTGTCCGTTTTGTGCACCACGATAGCGTTGAGAGGGACATTTTCAAACGTCAAAGATTTGCTCTCCCCTCCCTCAATGTAGACCTCCTGGGTGGCGGGTTCCTTGATGGTGAAACCGTGGGCAGGCTCCAGCTCCGTCACCTTGTGCCAGCCGTCCCGCAGGCCCTCCAGCACGATCTCGCCGCGCTCGTTGGTGAAGTAGGTCCCCAGGTCGTTCAGCTCGCCGGTGGTGGTGCTGTTGGAGCCGTACCACACCTGGAACTTGGCTCCCTGGATGGGGCTGCCGGTGATGCTGTCCATTTTGTGGACGGTGAGAGTGGGTTTCTTGTGGTTCTCAAAATATACCGTCCTGTCCCGGTTGGGATAGAGGGTGACCAGCTGGGGCTCCGCGTCCATCAAATAAGGGGACGGCACCGACTTTTCGGAGATTT
>ERZ857801.1020-NODE-1020-length-33325-cov-6.335678_pt1 | contig 33325 bp, 32 predicted proteins | sample MGYA00519762_ERZ857801 | MGnify/ENA primary metagenome ERZ857801 (study PRJEB31778, sample SAMEA3449368) | human gut metagenome | biome: human gut; feature: human-associated habitat; material: faeces | place: United Kingdom | collected 2010/2012 ...
GCTCGTCGGGCTCATAACCCGGAGGTCGGAGGTTCAAGTCCTCCTCCCGCAACCAGAAATCCGCTGGAATCGCCTGATTCCAGCGGATTATTTTTGTTTTCTGCAACTTTTTTGAGGGGTTTATTTTTGTCTTTTAAATCTGACCCAGATTCTGACCCATACGGGAATTTTTCCGGACTGGAGAGGGCTATAAACTGCCGGAGAGGACGTGTTCCATCGCTTCCGCCACCTGCCGCTGGGCCGAGGTGGTCACATGGGCGTAGGTGTCCAGGGTGAACCCGGCACTGTAGTGGCCCAGCATCCCGGACACCGTTTTCACGTCCACTCCGTTTTGCAGGGCCAGGGTGGCGAAGGTGTGTCTTAAATCGTGGAACCTGACTCGAGGCAGCCCCGCCCGTTTCAGAACCCGGTGGAGCATGTGGAGCACACTGTCCGGGGACATGGGACCGCCTGTCGAACTGGGGAACACCCAGGGACTGCTGCCTACTTTCTTTTTCTGCTGCATTAGAACGTCTACCGTATCCCTTGCCAGGGGCAGGGTGCGGTAGGCATTTTTTGTTTTCAGGGGAGCCTCCACCACCTCGCCGTTGATTCTTGCTATTTGCCGTTTAACCCGGAGGTCGCCCCGTTCCAAATCAAGGTCCTCCCATTTGAGCCCCAGAAGCTCTCCCCGCCGCAGTCCAGTGGCCAGCTCCACGTAGTAGAGTTCAAACACTCCGCTGTCCTTGGCCTCCCGCAGGAAGGACGCCAGCTACTCCACCGGCAGGGTTTGCATCTCCCTGTGCTCTACCTTGGGCAGGGCGCAGCCCTCGGTTGGGTCAGAGAGAATCAGTTTCTGTTCCTTAGCCAGCTTCATCGCCGAGGCAATGATTTGGTGCAGGTTCCGCACCGCCTTGGGACTCAGGCCCTTGGATTGGTGCTTGCTCTCGATTCGGTCCACTCTGCCGCTGCTGAGCAGCTTCTTGTAGAACTTCTGTAGGTCCAGAGAGGTGAGTTTACCCAGCGGAACCTTGCCGATGCTGGGCTTGATGTGGTTGTCGATGTACCCCCGGTAGGTCTGGTGAAAGGAGGGACAGACCTTCACTTTGGCGTAGTTCTCGAACCACACGTCCATCCACTCTCCCACCGTGTACTGTTTAGCCTTCACCAAGTCGACCTGCTTTGCCTCCTCAATGGCCTGTTTCAGTTTTGCCCTGGCCTCTGTTTGAGTCCGGCCCAAGACGTTCCGGTAGATAGCCTTGCCTGTCTCCGGGTCGTGACCGGCGGTGTACCGGCCCTCCCAGCGGCCGTCCTTCCGTTTTCGGAGATTGCCCTCTCCGTTGGCTCTGCGTTTTGCCATGTTGTGCCGCCTCCTTTGCAACGATACACAATACCACAGAAACAGAAAATAGCCAGGGCTCCGGCGCAGAGTTATCAAACAATTCACACTTTTTGCGGCGCTTTTTCCTTGTCTACGGCATTTCAGTTTCCAGCTCTGGGCGAGATTTTCTCTCTTTGTTTAGGCGGCGCAATTTTTGTGATGCCCGACGTATTGCTGTGCACAGCGTCGGTAAAAAAGCGGGGAACTCTTCGGAATCGTTGGATTTCCTCAAATCTCCGACCACCTAAAATTTAAAAAACTGCTCCAGCAACCACCTAACGCGGCGCTGAGGCGAAATCCCGCAATTCCTTGATACGCCCTGCACTGCGGGGCGTTGTGACTGGGAGGCAGGCGCTTTGCGACCACCTCCCTTTATCCTCGTTCACAAATCGAACGCCCTTGATTCCAGCGAAACAGCCAGAACCAATGGGTAAAAGAATCTATTTCAGAGAATAAAAATTCGCCGCAGAAATAGAAAACATGGAGCGCTCTGGGCACGGACCTTCTATCCCCGTCGTTCGCCTACAGGAGCCACACAGAGACGGTGTCCTAGTTTGTTGGTACAACACCATCCTGCACCCTAATTGCCTCGCACTAGGCCACACGTGGAGGACACGGCAGAGCTTCACTCCGTGACCTATAAAGGCACCGCATCCGTTCTCTTCTCTGCCAATACCGTGGGTCTGGACTCCCAATATCTACACTCACATCAAGCCAGGCACTCTGTTCATCTCATCGAAAGACGGATACAATCAGTCCAAGCAGGTAGGGACAATTTGCACAACGGCGAAGCACGAGTATAGAACCGTCCCAGTATGCCACAGTTTGGCCCTTGATTTCTAGATTTTATCTCGCAAGATTTCAAAGATATATGTATATGGCTATCTGCCGCCTTTTCCGCAATCCCCTCATCGGATCGGCTATGCAAATTTTTCTGCGCAGATCATAGGGCTTATTTCTACACTTTTTTTGTAACGCAGTCTCATGATATTCGCTCATTCGCCTCATCGTATAACAGGACCTATCTGCATCAAAACTTTTTCGTCCGTACCTATGGCAGTTTATCCCCTGGGCTGAATAAACTCATCTGTTTATTCATGCCTCTATGGTACCGTATTTTCACTCCTGCACCATGCTGTTTTATGCGTGGCGTTGTCCTAATTCCATCTACTGCCAAGAAGTTCTTCCCACTAATTCAACGTTATTATGACAGAATAGTACCACTCTGATACCTATATCCTTATTATTTGACACTTATCAGAGAGCCACAAAGTGCCGCTGGCATTATCAAACGAATGAAATCAGTAAGGGTAGATATCCATCAGCATTAGGGCGTTGAGAAAGTTCCGGTAGGTATCTGGATCAGAGAGTTTCTTCCCAGTAAGGGCCTCGATCCGTTCCAGGCGGTAGGATAGGGTATTGCGATGAATAAAGAGAGCTTCCGCAGTACGCATCATGTTACCGCTGAAGGCGAAATAAGTGCGCAAAGTATCCAGCAGTTGCTTGTTGTTAGCAAACTTTTTAAGATATCGATCTCGGAAGGCAAAGAGGATGCTTTTATCATCGATATAGAAGGGTAGCTGATAGCTTCCCAGTTCTTCAAATGAATAGACTGTTTCAGTGACTACACCGCCGCACATCAGGGAGGAGGTGTACATGGATTGTTGGTATGCCCGGGAGATCTCGGTACAGTCAGTAACAATAGAGCTGGAAGATAGGAGGATACGGCAACTTCTGTGAGCCTGAGCAAACTGGGTGCGGGTCTCCTTCATTTGTTCCAGAATCTGAAGTAGCTCGTCTTGTGTCTCCCCATAGATCAGATATGCCATGGAACTAGCGCCAAGGTAGACGATGGTTTTCAGATTTAGATTATGAAATACCGTACTGCAGGCCTTTTGGACGGAGTTAAAAATCTCATGAACCAGATCATCAAAGGCGGGGGAAGATGTCGCCGCCTCACTGCCCCGCACAGGAGTAGCGGTAAATAGTATGACCTGATAGAGACCGTTGGTTGGAACATTAGCTTCTTTCACCAGCAACAGCGTCTCCTTACGGCTGAGGCCTTCGCTAGCCACTAGCTTTTTCAGCAGAGAGGAGGTATAGCGCTCGTACAAAGTACCCTCCAGAATAATGTTGGTCATCTCCCGGCAGATATCCAGAAAGCTCACTACCCGAGGTGCAAAAAACAGGGGAACCCCTAGCTTATCGGCATGGGCGATCACTGTCTGGCTAATTTTTTTAAAGTTAATTCCCCCCTCTATCAGAATTCCGGACAGATTATTCATCTCTGCCTCATCTAGCAGTTGAATCAACTCATTATCATTGACACCGTACTCATAGCCGGATACCAAAATAAACTCCCCCCCTCGCACCCAGGGACTAACAATTTTGGTGTGCTTAGGATAGGGCCAAGATATTTCGTTGTCCAGTCCAGCACGGCCAGCAACCAGGGAAATTTCTTTGAATGATTCCAATTGAAAAAGATCTCTGCAAGTCAGCATAAAATTCCTCCTGACGCATCCGAAAACAAGTGGCGGCTACGGAGAACTTAGGGAAGTTCTTCTCTTTGTAAAATAACTAATTGTGTAGAAAAAGTCAAGGAACTCAAAAAACAAATCAATATCATGCCTAAAAAATTGTGCGTTCTTACGATAACTCAAAAAATAATTATGCACTTTGCTATTTGACATGTGGAAAAAGTTTGTGCGCATTTCGGATTTATTATTTTTACACAATAAGCTATGATAAAAACACAAATCGATTTGTACGTTATGTATGTATCAACTGCCTTTTGTATGTGGCAACCGAACAGAAGAAAGAGGACAGAAGGGAAGATGACTAAATGAGTACATTAAGCTACACTGAAATTTGTAATGCCCCATGGATGTATATTTATGTCGCCCTGCTTATTTTAGCTTGCTGTCTGCATTCGTTCATTTTTGCAAGGCGCGCTTGGAAGCACGGCCTTGAGATTGGTTTGACGGCAAAAGAGCTGCGCCAGCCTCTGACCACCGGGATTGCTATCAGCGTATTTCCCACCATTCCCGTTGTTATCACGATGATCGGCCTAATCCCTTTGCTGGGCGCTCCCCTGCCGTGGTTACGCCTGTCTGTTATAGGCGGCGCTGCGGCTGAGGCCATGTCCGCCAACGCTGGCGTAGAAGCGGTAGGCGAAGTTCTTGAAGTAGGCGGCTACACCATTAACGGTTGGATTGCTGCTGCATATATTATGTGCTTTTCTCAGACAACAGCCATCATCTTTAATGTTATTTTCACCAAGCCCATCTCTAAACTCTACCAAGGTGGGAAAACTGTTGACACACGGCTTCCACTGGCTATTGGCACCGGTTGTCTGCTGGGTGTGATGGGATATGCCACCATCAATTTTGGTCTGGGCGCCATCAACACCAACGGCATTATCTTTGGTGTCAGTTTCCTGGTAGGCGCGATTATGGTCGTCCTTGCCAAGAAGATGCCTGAGCAAAAATGGATGAAGGACGCTTTGATGGCGGTAGCCATGATCATCGCTATGATTGTGGCAGTTGTTATCTTTTAAGCAGGAGGGATGGAAAATTATGGATAACAGTAGACGTGCGTTTGTTAGCTGGGTTCATCGATTCGGTATCACCGCCGGTATCATTTTAGCTATCCCTATGTTCGGTTTCCCCGTGGTATGTTCCATTGTCTACGGTGTATGGCCCAGTGTGGCTGAACTTTGGCCCGCCTATGTAGCCATGGTACTCTACCTGCTCCCCTGGTGGCCCGCTGAACACTTCGGCTATATGTCCACCATGGGCCCTGGCGCTATGTACATGGGCTATATCACCGGAAATATCTCTAATTTGCGTATGCCCGCTACTGTTGGTACTATCAATAGCCTGGGCATAGAACCCAACACCGACAAATGCCACACTCTGGCAATTCTGGCCTGTGCTGGATCTGTGGTAACCTCCATTGCAGTTTTGGCCATTGGTATGCTAGCTGCCGTACCTCTGCAACCTGTGCTGGAAAACCCCACCTTGAAACCCGCCTTTGACTATGTATTACCCGCCCTGTTCGGCGGGCTAGTGGCTCAAAGCGTGTTGAAGGGCAAAAAGGAAGTAGCCGTGTGGTTGGGCTGCGTGGTTGTGTGCTATTTTCTTATGAACACCGGCCTGGGTGCTGCATATTACATGCTCATCACTATCGTCCTGGGCGCGCTGGCCTACTATCTGGTGGGCTATAAGTATAACAAAGCCTCCTAAATTCATTCACCCTGGTGAAGCAATTTTCGGCTCATGAGTATAACGACATGAGTTTGAAACAACACCAGTTATTCGGTGGAAATAAAAATTTTTGGAAAGGAATTACGGAGATGAACAATTATAAGTTGATCAAGTGCGGGAAAATGTTCGACGGTATCCATGAGGAAATGTACGAAAATATGGAAATCCTGGTCAAAGACAATGTGATCGAGGAAGTGGGCAAGAATCTGGCTTATCCTGAGGGCACCAAGATTATCAACTTGTCCGGAAGCACCGTAACTCCTGGTATGATTGACGCTCATGTACATCTGAGCCAAATCGACGTAACAGACAAGAATATTGACGCAATCCACTACTCCAACGGCTGGAGAACTCTGGCTGCTCTGTACAGCGCCAAGCGCTGCCTCCACGCCGGTTTTACCACCGTACGTCACTTGGGCTGGTTTGCCGAAGACTATATCCTGGACGTGAAACGGATGATTGACATGGGCCTGCACGAGGGTGCCCGAGTGATTGCAGCTCCCCACCTGCTGGGTACCACCGGCAGCCACGGTGACGGATCTCAGAGCTTCAATACCAACCCCGATCTGGCCGACTGGCTTGCTTATGAAAAATATCCTACCATCGGCTGTGGTAAGGATTTCTTTGTCAATGCGGTCCGCAGAGAGCGCAAGTTGGGAGCAGACTTCATCAAGATCATGGTTTCCGGCGGGGTGATGAGCAAAACTGACCAGCCTACTGACGTACAGCTCAATGACGAAGAACTGGCAGGAATCTTTGATACTGCCAAGTCCCTGGGTATTTCTGTTACCGCCCACAATTACGGTGCCGCTGGCGTGAAGAAGCTAGTGAAATTCGGCATTGATGGCATCGAGCACGGCACCATGATGGACGAGGAAGCCGCCCGCATGATGGAAGATGCCGGCACCTATGTGGTTCCTACCTTCGCTCCCGGTGAAGATGCCATTATCAACGGGGAAAAGGGTCTCAATGGCTGCAATCCCGCATTTATCAAGTTCGTTCAGCGGGCCAGCGACCTGAAGGCTGGCCGTCAGGTGATTATGGACAGCAACATCAAGCTCATCGGCTACGGTACGGATTTCGTGGTAGGCTGTCGTCACCAAGTCTATGAGTGCGGCAAAGAATATTGGTGCTATCTGACCCACGGCATGGGCGCCTACCGCAGCCTAAAGGCAGCTACCTCCGTAAACGCCCAAATCTGTGGCCTTGCAGACAAGGTTGGCACTTTGGAAAAAGGTAAGCTGGCCGATATCTCTGCCTGGGATGCCGACCTACTGATCGATCCCTATGGCCTGACTAAGTGCGTTTTTGTTATGAAGGACGGCAAGGAGTACGAACCCGAGTATCAGTACGGCAATTACTGCAAGTTTGAGGATCTGCTGGAGAACTAATAACGATATGTTTGTTTAAGGTGAGTCCCTCTCTTTTCGAGCGTGCCGTATATGCGGCACGCTCGGTTTCAAAAAGTAAGTAAATCTGACTGAACTCAACTGCTGGGTGAGTTCAGCGATATGGATTTGTCTGAAGGCACTTTCCCCTTTGTTGATGTCGATTTAAATAAGGAGTTGGTGATATGAGTCAGTATGGACCTGAATTTTGGAACGGAGCGAGCGCTGCACACCGCCGTGTGATGCTGAAAGCCGCCGGATACGGAGATAAAGATATACGCACAAAGCCCCACATTGGAGTACCAAACAGCTTTCAGGAGGGCTCTCCCGGTACCGCCCATTTACGACAGATCGCAGAAGCAGTAAAGCAAGGAATATGGGCCGCTGGCGGCATTCCCGTGGAGTTTGGAATTCCCGCAACCTGCGGGAATATTCCCAACGGCGTAGAGGAAATGAAATATGAACAGGTAATGCGCGATATTGTTTGCATGTCCGTGGAGGCGGTGAGTAAAGTACATCAGTTTGATGGGATCTGTATGATTGCCTCTTGCGACAATATCATCGCAGGGTGCTATCAGGCAGCTGCCCGTTTGGATATCCCTGCTATAGTTGTGACTGGCGGTTGCATGGGTGCAGGCTCCCACAACGGTAAGCGGGTGGTAGAAGCTGACGTGGATGTAGCCCGATTCTCAGGCTGTACTGCAGACGAACTTAATGGCCTAGAGGAGTGTGTATGCCCCACCTGCGGCGCCTGCCCCTCCATGGGGACTGCCAACACTATGCAGCTGATGGGAGAGATTTTTAATCTGGTGTTGCCTGGCACTTCCTGTATCCCCGCAGTAGATAGTCTGAAAATTCGGAAGGCCCGCGAGGCTGGCGAATACATGGTGGAGATGGTGAAGAAAAATATCCGTCCCTCTCACCTTATCACCCGCGAAACTCTGCTCAACGCCATTATTTTTGATATGGCCATTGCGGGTTCCACCAACGCACTGTTGCATATTTTAGCCTTGTCCTATGAGCTGAATCTAGGTATCACAATGGAAGATTTTGAAACCTATGCTAAGGACATTCGTTGTATTGTGGGCGTTATTCCCAGCGGTCCTTACACCATCAACGATCTCTATCATGCAGGCGGGGCTCTGGCTGTAATGAAGAAATTGGAGGGAAAGATCTTCCGCAATGTGCCAACTATGACCGGCACCACCTGGGGTAAATTACTTCAACAAGTGCCTGACCGGAAAAGCGATATTGTGCGGAATTTGGACAATCCCCACTTTGACTTGCCCGGTCTTCAAATTCTCCGAGGCAATCTGGCCCCCTATGGCTCCATTATCCGACCCACAGGCGTGCCTGAGAATATGCGGGTTTTCCGAGGTAAAGCCAAGTGCTTTGACAATGATACAAAAGCATATCAGGCCATTGTCTCGGGAGAAATTGTACCCGGAGACGTACTTGTCATCCGCTATGAGGGATGTAAAGGCGCTCCTGGCATGAAGGAACTGATGCTCTCTAACGATGCACTTGTAGCGTATGGCTTGCATACCAGCGTAGGTCTGGTGACCGATGCCCGTTTCTCCGGCTTCAGCCACGGCGCTCTGGTAGGACACGTCTCCCCAGAGGCCTATGATGGCGGCAACATTGCCTTGGTAGAGGACGGAGATATGATTACTGTAGACTCTATTAAAGGAATTGTAGAACTGGAGGTCTCAGAGAAAGAGCTGGCTGATCGTAGAAAGCGCTGGGTTTGCCCACCTCTCAAGGAACAGAAGGGGTGCCTAAATATTTTTGCCCGTACTTGTCGTCCCGCTCACGAGGGCGGAGCTATGCAGCCCTGGTAAAAGAGAATACAGAGGAGGCATATATGAAAGCAAAAAAGACACTGTTTACAGTAGAATCCCATACCATGGGAGAGCCGTTACGTTTGATAGTGGGCGGTATCCCTACCCTGAGAGGCGGCACAATTCCAGAAAAACGTCAGTATTTTATTGAGCACTACGATTACATACGCCAAGCTCTCATGCAGGAACCCCGGGGCCACAAAGATATGTTCGGTTGTATTCTAACTGAACCCACCATGCCAGATGCCGATGTAGGCGTCATCTTTATGCACGGAGATGGCTTCCACAATATGTGCGGCCACGGTACTATTGCCACAAACACTATCCTGGTGGAGACAGGGATGGTACCGGTAACTGAGCCGGAGACCACTATAAAAATGGAGGCTCCAGCAGGACTGGTAACCGTACATGTCCAAGTGGAAGACGGTCACGCTAAAAGTGTCTCTTTCGAAAATGTCCCAGCATTTCTTTATAAAGAAGGAGCAATGATTCAGGTACCCGGTTATGGAAGGCTGAGCATTGATGTCTCCTTCGGTGGCAGCTTCTTTGCCATCATCGATGCTGAGCAATTGGGGCTGGATATCTGCCCAGAGAATGCTGCTGAGCTTACGAAAGCTGGTATGGCAGTTATCCACGCCGCCAACGAGCAGATTCAGGTCTCTCACCCTGAGCTCCCCCATATCACAACCATTGATCTATGCGAGATTTACGGCCCTGCCAAGTCCTCTGACGCAGATCTGCAGAATATCACGATCTTTGACAACCAGATTGACCGATCTCCCTGTGGGACAGGCACTTGCGCCAAGGTAGCCGCTCTGTGGGCCAAGGGGCAATTAAAAGTGGGAGAGAATTTTGTCTACGAAAGTGTGATTAACACAAAATTTGTGGGGAAAGCACTTCGAGAAACTACAGTAGGCCCCTATCGAGCAATCATTCCTCAGGTGACCGGTAGCGCATATATCACCGGATATGCCCAATGGATGATCGATGAGGATGATCCAGTTAAGTATGGGTTTATCCTTGGGTAACCAAGAGATACTTGCTGAAAAAGTTGGTGAGTTTTGAAATGAAAATCGTCATCTGCGATTACAAAACGGATCTGGCTAGAGATCTGGAATACGAAAAAAACCTTTTAAAAAGCGCTCTGCCCAATGTGGAGATTGTGGTATATGAATACCGAGACAACAAAGCAGAGTTGATTGACGTTCTGTCCAATGCGGACGCTGTCATCAACACCTACGTAACCTTTGACCGGGAGGTGCTCTCCCAGTGTAAACAGCTTAAGATTATTGCTCTGAACGCAGTGGGTTACAACATGGTAGACGTGAGCGCCGCCAGCGAGTTTGGCGTAATGGTTTGCCCAGCCTCGGAATACTGCACCACAGAAGTGGCCGAACATACCATGGCTCTAATCTTCGCGCTATGCCGCGGACTGCGGAAATATATTTATTCCATTGAGAACCATGTATGGGACTATACACTGGGAGGAAATCTGGAGCGTATCAGCGGCAAGACGCTGACCATCTTCGGATTTGGAAAAATTGGCAAAGCAGTAGCACTGCGTGCTCAGGCCCTAGGCATGAATGTACAGGTGGTCTCCCACTCCCTCCGGCCGGAGAATGCCAGGGAACTGGGCTTGGAGTTGGTAGACTGTGACACGGCGCTGGCCACCTCGGATATTATTTCCAACCACCAGGCACTCAACGCCCAAACAGCTGGATTCTTTGACCTGAAAAAATTCAGGCGCTGCGCCAAACAACCGCTTTTCATCAATACGGGCCGCGGCGGCAGCGTAGTGCAAGAGGATCTGGTCACCGCTCTGGATGAGGGGATGATCCGTGCTGCAGGCTTGGATGTTCTGGACTCTGAATCTCCCGATCTGTTCTCTCTAAAACTGCTGGGCCGGGACAATGTAATTATCACACCTCATGTGGGCTTTTATTCGGTGCAGGCTGCCCGCGACCTTCAGGACATCTCATGCCACACCATTATCTGTGCCATGAAAGGGGAGTATGACGGTATTTCGTGCATTGTCAACCGAGAGGCTCTGAGGCTGTAACCGATGCAGAAAGGAGAATTAGAATGAAAAAATACAGCGTAGCAAACGAGGCCCAAATCGGCCCCGCCCACGGCCCCTATTCCCAAGGCATTGTATGCGATCATCTCTTTTACACCGGCGTAATCGGTTCGGACGACACCGGCGAAGTGGTCAGCGACTCGGTTTATGAGCAGACTATCCGCATTTTTGAAAACACAGAGGCCCTCCTGAAAGAGGCTGGCGGCTCTTTGACGGATATTATCAACATCACGGTCTATCTCCTACAGATGTCTGACTTTGACGAAATGAACCGAGCCTATAAAGAAAAAATTAACGCAGATCCCCTGCCTGCTCGGGCCACTGTGGCAGTGCATGAGATGCTGCCCGGCGTCAAAGTGGAGATGGTTGTGGCAGCATACCTGCCCTGACCAGCACCCAGAATAGAGATGGGAAAGGAAGGCCGGCATATGAAGTTCCGAACATTTTACATCAATAACCATCATATTCAATACCAAGAGATGCTGTCCCCCGATCCCATTTTTGAGAAATTTTATCTCATAGAAAATCCAAAGCAGGCGGAGGTTATTGCTATTCCCGACGGCAGTATAGATTTTGAGTTTACCTGGGAGAACAATACATGCCACGGCTATGTATGCGGAAGTTTTCTCCACGGACAGAAATCCGTAGTGAGTAAATACCGTCGGTGCTTTGGGGGGCGGCTACGGTGGAATATGCGGTTTTGCTTTCTGGGACAAAGCATGGTTGGGCTAGTTGATCAGCGTATCCCACTTTCCACTTTCCTGGATGTGTCCCCGTTGGAACGCCAGCTGTGCGAGTGCTCTGGGTTGGAGGAGATGCTGAACGTGGCTTTGTCGTTTTTCAAAGATCAGCGCCCCTATACTCTTCCGATTATTGCTTGTAACGCGGCGCAGATAATCACCAAGTCTACAGGTGTGCAGCGGATTTCCACTATTGCTCATATGATGGGGTACACACAGCAATATGTGAACAACATCTTTAAACAAAATTACGGAGTATCTCTAAAAAAGTATTCTGATATTGTCCGCGTACAGACTGCCCTGCGCTATCTAGAGTCTGTGGATGTTCTGGATGTGACCGTTGGTCTGGGATACTATGACCAAGCGCACTTCAATCGGGATTTTAAACAGTTCACTTCCCTTACCCCAAAACTGTTTATTGACGTAGTCTGCAACCAGAAGCAGTGTACAGTGGTATAAAACTTGACTAGACGAAAAATCAAAGGCAGTTAGGAAAACTTATAAACGCCAGCCTCGTGTCTTGAACTTTCAATTTTTACAATACAGATTGTAGCTTTCTATTTACAATAGACCCATGATAACAAGTTCTATCAGATACGACCTCAATTTAATACAGAATAGGTTGACTGCCCGATTTGTCAAAATTTACTCAGCATCGGAAACTCAATCTGGAATTCCCAATAAAGGAGGACTTTTAACATGCTGACACAGAACGAAAGATTGCAGAATTTGATGCCGCCTATGGCGCTCCACAGCGATACGACACCGTGCGTCATCCGAGGGGAAGGCTGTTACCTCTATACCGAGGATGGACGGAAGATTTTGGACTTTGCATCTGGAATCGCCTGCAACGCGCTGGGCCATTGCCACCCCAAGATCATCGCCGCCGCTGAGAAGCAGCTGCATACGCTGATCCATGCGGGGCACAATGTGCTCTACTACGAGCCCTATACCACCCTGGTAGAGAAGCTGGTGGAGAAGACCGGCGGAAAGTATAAGGTGTATTTTTCCAATGCCGGTGCGGAGGCCAACGAAGGCGCTATGAAGCTGGCCAAGTACGCCACCCATCGCCCGGTCATCATCTCCATGAAGAATGCGTTCCACGGCCGCACCATGGCCACTGCGACCATCACCACCTCCAACGCCGCCTACCGCAAGTACTACGAGCCCATGATGCCCAGCGTGTACTTTGCTGAATACCCCTACCTGTTCCGCACCCCCTATAAGATGGAGGACGGCAAGTGTCCCAAGGAGTACATGACCCAGTTTGACGATCTGTTCAAGAAGGTCGTGGACCCCTCTATGGTGGCCGGTATTATCATGGAGCCGATTCAGGGAGAGGGCGGCTATGTGGTTCCCCCCGTGGAGTGGCTGCAGTATGTACGGGACCTGTGCGACAAGCACGGTATCCTGCTGATTTTCGACGAGGTCCAGAGCGGATTCGGCCGCACCGGCAGCCTCTTTGCCTGGCAGACCCTGGGTGTGGAACCCGACATTTTCACCTCTGCGAAGGCCATCGCTGGCGGCCTGCCTCTGAGCGCGGTGTTCGGCAAGGCCGAGATTATGGACAAGTGGGCCAAGGGCGCTCATGGCGGAACCTTCGGCGGAAACCCAGTCTCCTGTGCAGCCTCTCTGGCCGTTTTGGAAGAGCTGTATGAAGGCGGTGTACTGGAGAACTGCCGGAAAATGGGCGAGATCGTGCGAGCCAAGCTGCATGCGCTCCAGGATAAGTACGACGTGATCGGAGATGTGCGTGGCGTCGGTCTGATGAACGCCATGGAGTTTGTCCACCCCGAGGACAAGTCGCCCGCGGGTGAGATCTGCGGCGCCTTTAAGGCCAATGCCCTGAAGCGCGACCTGTTCCTGCTGGACTGCGGCGCCGACCACAACAATATCCGCCTGATTCCGCCGCTCAATGTGGATGAGGAGACTTTGAACATCGCCTTTGAGATTATGGATGCGGCGCTGGCCGAAACCGTGAACGGCTGATGCAGCAATGCAGGATGTGCGGCTGAGAGGAGTGTATCTGTGATGGAAGCACAGGAATATTTGAATGAACTGATTGCCGCGGCGCGGAAGGCACAGGAGGAGTTTGCGGCGTACCCCCAGGAGAAGGTGGACGAGGCCGTGCGGGCCATCGGCAAAGCGGTGTACGACCATGCGGAGGAACTGGCCAGCCTGGCGGTGGAAGAGACCCGGATGGGCAAGGTGGACAGCAAGATCGCCAAGTGCCGGAACAAGTCCAAGAGCACCTGGTGGCGGATGAAGGGCAAGAAGAGCCGCGGTATTATCGAGCGGGATGAGGAGACCGGAATTGTCAAGGTGGCCAAGCCCATCGGCGTGGTGGGCTGCGTCACCGCCACCACCAACCCGGTCATCAACCCCATGCACAACTCCATGTGCGCCCTGAAGTGCGGCAATGCGGTCATTATCAGCCCCCACCCCCGGGCCAAGCGGGTGGGCACCCGGACCGTGGAGCTGATGAACGAGGCTCTGGACCGTCTGGGGATGCCCAAGAACCTGATCCAGATCATCGCGGAGCCCACCATGGAGCTGTCCGCCGGGCTGATGAAATCCGCCGACCTGTGCATCTGCACGGGCGGCCCCGCGCTGGTGAAGACGGCCTACTCCTCCGGGAAGCCTGTCTACGGCGTGGGCCAGGGCAACGTCCAGGTGCTGGTGGACCGGGATGTGGACTATGACGAGGTGGCCAAGATGGTCATTGCGGGCCGCACCTTTGACAACGGCGTGCTGTGCACCTGTGAGCAGAACATCATCTGCCCCCGGGACAAGGCGGAGGAGATGATCGCGGCGGTAAAGGCCAACGGGGCCTACTACATCGGCACCCAGGAGGAAGCGGACAAGGTGCGGGACAGCGCCTTCCCGGACGGTGTGTTCAACAAGGCCTGGACCGGGACGACGGTGCAGGAGATGGCGGAGCTGGCCGGGCTGAAGGACGTCCCCCAGGACGCCAAGGTCATCGTGTGCTGCACCCACGGGTACGCCCGGGACGAGGTGCTGGCCAAGGAGAAGCTGTTCCCCATGCTGGCGCTGTTCCTGTACGACACCTGGGATGAGGCCATGGAGATTGCCCGGGCCAACCTGGCGGTGGAGGGGATGGGCCACAGCGTGGTGATCCACTCCAACACCCAGGAGCACATCGAAGCGGTCCCCGGCGTGGTCAACGTGTCCCGCTACGCGGTCAACCAGGTGGGCGGCACCGCTCTGGGCGGTGCCATGGACAACGGTCTGAACCCCACCACCACCTTGGGCTGCGGCACCTGGGGAAACAACATTATCAGCGAGAATCTGTGGTACACGCACCTGATGAACGTGAGCCGCATCTCCTATCGAGTGCCCGATATGTACGTCCCCTCGGATGAAGAGATCTGGGCTGACTAAACGATCCCCCCTTTCTTTCATTTCACGGCACAGAGGTACGGCTTTTATAGCCGTACCTCTGTGTCCGGTCAGAGGGGAAATTTTTGAAACGGAGGGAAACTATGATGATACACAAGGAGACAATCAAATTTGTCACGCCCGAGGAGGCGGTTCAGGCGGTCCAGTCCGGCGACTGGGTGGACTACGGCTTCGGAGCCGGGTTCCCGGAGCTGCTGGACCGGGCGCTGGCCGGGCGGAAAGGGGCCGTACAGGATGTGAAAATCCGGGGCGGCCTGGTGATCCGCCCCCGGATCGAGGTGGTGGAGCAGGACCCGGAGCAGGAGTCCTTTACATACTACAGCTGGCACATCGGGGACTATGAGCGCAAGCTCCAGAGCCGGGGGCTGGTGCGGTTCATGCCCGCCATGCTGCGTTCCCTGCCCTATCTGTACCGGGACGGGCACATCCGCTGCTACGTGGCCTTCGTACCGGTGTCCCGACCGGACGGAGAGGGGTACTGCGGCCTGGGCATCTCCAACTACGCCTGGCGGACCATCTTTGAGAGCGCCCGCACCGTGATCTTCGAGATCAATGAGAAGCTGCCCCGGCTCCAGGGGGTGGACGGCTCCCACCGGGTCCACCTGAGCGAGGCGGACTATGTGGTGGAGGGGGAGCACGAGCCCCTGCCCCTGCGCAGCTACCGGGAATCCAGCGAGACCGACCTCCAGATCGCCAAGCTGGTGGTGGAGGAGATCCCCGACGGGGCGGTGCTGTCCCTGGGGGTGGGCGGCGTGCCCTTCACCGTGGCCAAGCTGCTGGCCCAATCGGACCGGAAGGACCTGGGCTGCCACACGGGGACCATCAGCGACGCCTTTCTGGAGCTGTGGAAGGCGGGCAAGCTGACCAACGCGAGAAAAGAGGTGGACCGGGGGTGGTCCACCTGGAATCTGGCTATGGGCTCTCAGGAGCTGTACGACTGGCTGGATCGGGAGCCCCAGTTGTTCCGCCCCGGGGATGTGGACTACGTCCACTCGGTGGAGCGCATCAGCCGGATGAGCAATGTCATCAGCATCAACGGCGGAGTGGAAGTGGACCTGATGGGTCAGGAGAATGGGGAGTCCGCCGGGACCCGGCAGCTGTCCGGCATCGGGGGACAGATGGATTTTCTGGAGGGGGCCTACCGCTCCAAAGGGGGCAAGGGTTTCGTCTGCCTGAACGCCACCCACAAGAAGAAGGACGGCACCCTGAAGTCCAACATCGTCCCCTGCATCGCCGGGGGGAGCACGGTGTCCGCCCCCCGCACCATGATCCAGTATGTGGCCACCGAGTACGGCGTGGCCAAGCTCTCCGGCAAGACCCTGCGGGAGCGGGCGGAAGCCCTGGCCGCCATCGCCCACCCGGATTTCCGGGAGGAGCTGCTGCGGTACGCAAACGAACTTTTTAAATAGGATTTTATTAATTTCAAACCAGTTTTCTAAAATCCTTCAAAGTCTATCCGGATATTCAAATAACATAAAATATTGGTTCAGTTATTTTGCATACATACTATTTTCGGCCCAAAATCTGACACAGATTCTGACCCATACAGGAATTTTTCCGGACTGGAGAGGGCTATAAACTGCCGGAGAGGACGTGTTCCATGGCCTCCGCCGCCTGCCGCTGGACCGAGGTGGTCACATGGGCGTAGGTGTCCAGGGTAAACCCGGCGCTGTAGTGGCCCAGCATGCCGGAGACGGTTTTCACATCCACTCCGTTTTGCAGGGCCAGGGTTGCGAAAGTGTGCCTCAAATCGTGGAACCTGACCCTTGGCAGTCCTGCCCGCTTCAGTACCCGGTGGAGCATGTGGAGCACACTGTCTGGGGACATGGGGCCGCCCGTTGGGCCAGGGAATACCCAGGGGCTTGCTCCGACCTTCTTTTTCTGTTGATCCAGAACGTCTACCGTATCCTTTGCCAGGGGCAGGGTGCGGTAGGCGTTTTTTGTTTTCAGGGGTGCCTCCACTACCTCACCGTTGATCCTCGCCACCTGCCGTTTTACCCGGAGGTTGCCTCGGTCCAAATCAAGGTCCTCCCACTTGAGGCCGAGCAATTCACCTCTCCGCAATCCGGTGGCCAGCTCCACATAGTAGAGCTCGAATACACCGCTCTCTTTCGCCTCCCGCAGGAAGGAAGTCAGCTGTTACACTGGGAGGGTTTTCATCTCCCTGTGCTCCACCTTGGGCAGGGCGCATCCGTCCGTGGGGTCTGTGACGATGAGCTTCTGTTCTTTGGCCAGCTTCATGGCCGAGGCAATGATCTGGTGCAGGTTCCGCACCGTCTTGGGACTCAGGCCCTTGCTCTGTTTCTTGCTCTCGATCCGCTCCACTCTGCCGCTGCTGAGCAGCTTCTTGTAGAATTTCTGTAAATCCAGAGAGGATAACTTTCCGAGGGGGATTTTCCCGATATTCGGCTTGATGTGGTTGTCGATGTACCCCCGGTAGGTCTGGTGGGAGGAAGGCCGAACCTTTACCTTGGCGTAGTTCTCGAACCACACATCCATCCACTCCCCTACGGTGTACTGCTTTGCCTTCACCGGGTCGATCTGCTTGGCTTCCTCAATGGCCTGCTTCAGTTTGGCTCTGGCCTCTGCCTGAGTCCGGCCCAGGACGTTCCGGTAGATGGCCTTGCCCGTCTCCGGGTCGTGACCGGCGGTGTACCGTCCCTCCCAGCGCCCGTCCTTCCGTTTTCGGAGGTTGCCCTCCCCGTTGGCTCTGCGTTTTGCCATCTCTGTTACCGTCCTTCCGGGAGAGCAGTCAGACTGCCGTCGTCCTCGTTCAGAGACTCGATGGCCAGGCGCATCCCCAACCGGAAGCCCAGGATGAAGTTCTCCAGGGCCAGGGTGCTGCCGATTTCATTCTCTGCGTTGAGGAGCCGCAGGAGCATGGTTTTCTCCTCTCCCTCCAGCAGAACGGTGAGCTTCTCCTCACATTGTTCCGCTCGGTCCATGGCATCCGCCAGGACCGAGCCAGGGGTGATGTCCTGTTCGTTGGGAGTGATTTTCCCAAAGTACAGATTTTCCAGTGTGTCTCTCATGTGTGTCGCCTCCTTTGCAATGACACACAATACCACGGAAATTGGAAATAGCCAGAGCTCCAGTGCAGAATTATCAAACAATTCACATTTTCCGGGAGTCGCCCTTTTCTTTGTCAACACTATCTCATTTTCCTGCTCTGGACGACCTTCTCTCTTTGTTTATGCAGCGCAATTTTTGAGATACCCGAAGCATTGCTGTGCACAGCGTCGGTGAAAAAGCTGGGAACCTTTTGGAACCTCTGGATTTCCTCAAATCTACGACCACCTGAAATCCGAAAAGCCGGTTCAGCGACCACCTAAGCTTGCGCTGCGGCAAAATCCCGCAATCCCTTGACACGCCCCGCACTGCGGGGCGTTGTGACCGGGCCGGCGGCGGTTTACCGACGCGGTCCTTTATCCTAGCTATACTTCTTGTCCTCCAGAAAGCGGCCGGAAGATGAAAATTCTCTCTCCGCAGTCTCGTGAACAACGGCCCAAATCCGGCCTGTATCCGCTGGGAGGGGCAGGGACTCTGCCCCTCCCGTGATTGGGCCACACAGCGGCTCACAGGGGCAAACAGGGGTTGTACTTGTTCTCGCTCCGCTTGGCCCGGGGCAGCTTTTCCTTGTCAACGGCATCGCAATACTGGCAACTGGCAGGGCAGCTCTTCTTTTCTCTGTATTTGACCTCTGTCCACAAAGTGGGTCCGGGCTTCCGCCCGGAAACTGCGTTGGCTGCCGCTCGCGGCAAGCCAGACGCTCTGCTTGCCCCACCCAAGGGTAGTCCTCCCCCTCCAGCAAGATCCGGACCCCTTCCCGGATATCCGCGTCGTCTTCAATGATCAAAATATTTGCCGCGCTCATGGTTTGGATCGGTCTCCTGTTCCGCCCCTCCTCCCGCACAGGCGGGGCGCATATTTCCTGTCGTTAGGGCTCCTGCCGGTCTTGCCCGCAGCTTTGGGGGTTGAGATACGCCGTGGGGCCGCAGGGACGGTCCTCCCGGCCCCGCGGCCCTGTATGGAAAACAGAACTGCCGTTCTCAGCAGTCTGTGAGCACCCACTGACCGTTCTGCCGGGTCAGGGTGAAGGCATCGCCCTCCGTCTCCGCCAGAACCGCCGAGCCATTGCCGGAGAAGGAGGCGTTTCGTGCAGTCGTTCCGCTGCTGGGTGAGGCCGCGCTCTTGGAGGAGCCGGAACTCTTGCTGGAAGAACTGCCGCTGCCAGAATTGGAGCTGTTTCGGCCGGAGCTGTTGTTGGAACCGGAATCGTTCCGGCTGGAGCTGCTGGAACTGGAATCATTCCGGCTGGAGCTGCTGCTGGAACTGGAGTCATTCCGGCTGGAACTATTGTTGGAATTGGAGTTGTTTCGGTTGGAATGGCTGCTGGAATTGGAGTTGTTCCGGTTGGAGTTGTTCTTGCTCTGGGACTGGGTGGTGTTGTTCTTGGAGGAGGAGTTCTTATTGCTGCTCCCTGTACAGGACGCCAGGGACAGAGCCATGACGCCGGCCAGACAGACGGCCAAACCTCGAGTGAGATATTCTTTCCGCAGTAACATAAAGAAACATTCCTTTCTGATCTTAGATTTTTTCCAAAGGCCTTTCCGCCTTTGTTGAGGTCATTCTCCCGCGGAAAGCTGAATGGTTCCTAAAGCCGTTTCTAAACAAATCTAAATTCTTCATCCCGCCTCAAATATAAGAAGCGCCCGGTTCCCCAGAGGAAAACCGAGCGCACTCGACATCTTTCTCAATCCTGCGGCTGCGGCCGCGGGTTCTCCGATGACTGTTCTATGAATCTGTCGGTCCGGTTTCGGAATATATTGCAACCCCGGACAGCTGCATTATAACGGTCTGCTGAAGTTTGTCAAGGGGGTGAAAACTTTTCCGCAGTCTCTTGACAGTTAGAGAGAAATCAGTATAATAGCTCACTGAATCCAGGTCAGTTTGTTTGAATACAGCAGAAAGCAGTCCTGAAAGGACCGCAGCAGCCATTCATCACAGAGGCAGGGACCACATCAAAATAGAATCGCTCATCGGAGGACGGATCATCGCAATGATCCCAGGTCGATCGTAAGATGTCGGGTGCGCCCGGTTATTGTTTCAATAACCGGGCGCGCTTTTTTCATCGGAGCATCCAGCCTCTGCTTTTCCAGAATGGCTGCGGCAATGGCAGCGCGAGCCTTGCCCACAACTCAAGATTCAGAAAGGATGAGAAACTATGGAACTGTCTGTCAAAATCGCTATGCTAGAGTTTCGCCTGCATCGGCTGCAGGCCAGGGAGCGGAATAACGCCGGCGTCTGCCGGCGGATCGAACGGGAACTGCAGGCCCTGCGTTCCCTCGCCGCCCAGTCTGAATCCCTAACCGCATGCCAGAGGGAGGAGCATCTATGAAGCAACAGGAGCGCTTCTTCCGCCGCCGCATGCGGGAGATCGTATCTGCCATACGCGCCGTGGGCCTGGACCCCTATTCTCAGCTGGCTGGGTATATCCGCACAGGTGACGACGCCTATATCACGCAGTACGAAAATGCACGGATCAAAATTCGATTTTTGGACCGGGATGATGTATTTCAATTTCTACAGGAGCATCTTCGCCAGGAAAAATTGGATGCGCCTTCTGTCCCAGAGGGCAATTCAAATCAAAGCTCAATGTAATTGCGGATCTGCTTCCCCGCCTATCTATCCTGCTCAGAGCGGCTTGGACCGTCACAGTGCCTCCAGCTCCTGCACGGTGCGGACGAACTCGTCCATCTCCCGGGAGCACCACTTCTCCTTATGGGAAAAGATCTGCCGGTACAGCGTGACATGAAAATCCGCTACCTGGATCAGGGAGAGCTTTCCCTGCCCCACGCTCTGCTCCACCGCATACCAGGGCAGCAGGGAGACGCCCCGGTTGTTCTCCAGAATGCGGATGAGAAAAGACGTGTCGCTGCACTCCAGGAAGGGGGTGAGGCTCCGGTTCCGGGCGGCCAGAAAGCGGTCCAGCACCCGGCGGTAGTTGGTGTCCCGCTCCGTGAGATAAAACGGCCTGTCCAGCAGGTCCTCCACGGTCAGCTCCGGAATGCCCTCCAGCTCCGCCCCCAGAGAGGCGGAGGTCACAAAGACCACCCGCTCTTTCCGCTCCATCAGCTTGTTCCAGTTGTTGCTGTACCGGGGTTCGTCCAGAATGTAGATCAGATCCAGCTCTCCCCGCTCCATCCGCTCGATCAGAAACTTCGGTTCGCCGGTGGTGACATGGACCACCACCTTGGGGTGCCGCTGCCAATAGGCGTGCAGCGCAGCGGGCAGCTTGGAGAAGCACAGGGACTCAATGGTCCCGATGTGGAGCCGTCCGTGCAGCTCCCCGGTGTCCGAAACGGAGAGGCGGGCCTTGTTCACCTCCTGGAGCACGTCGTAGGCGTGCTCCAGAAACTGTACGCCCCGGGCGGTCAGCGAGATGTGCTTCCCGATCCGGTCAAACAGTCTGGTGTCCAGCTCCTCCTCCAGCTGCCGGATCTGCACCGTCACCGCAGACTGGGAGTACCCCAGGCTCTCCGCCGCCCGGGAAAAGCTTTTCAACTGTGCCACCTGAATAAATGTACTGAGCTGCCGCAGCTCCATGCAAAGCCCCTCCTTCTTCCGCCCCAGGAAGCGATCGTTGAATTTTTTTAAAGCATCTTATTAAAACTATGAATTTTACATATTATTGCAAACAGAATATACTAAAATCAGCCAATAGGCAAGAGGGAATTTGAGCAAAATTATAGGAGGGGTTTTTGTGGAAAAGAAGAAATTCAAACTCGGTCTGTTCCCCAAGCTCATTATCGCAATCATCATCGGTATTCTCTTTGGACAGTTCCTGCCCGTGTGGTTCTGCCGGATCGTGGTCACCCTGTCCAGCATCTTCAGCACGTTCCTGTCCTTCATCATCCCCCTGATGATCCTGGCCTATGTGACCATGGGCATCGCCAACCTGAAAAGCGGCGCGGGCAAGCTGCTGCTCATCACCGTCATTCTGGCCTATCTGTCCACCCTGGCGGCTGGCTCCGCCTCCTTCCTGGTGGCGGACACCCTGTTCCCCAGCTTCATGAGCAACGGAGCCCTGGAGCAGATCGCCGCCACGGCCGGCAACTCCCTGGAGAGCTACTTCAGCCTGGAGATCCCGCCCCTGTTCGACACCCTCTCGGCGGTGGTGCTGGCCTTTGTGCTGGGCCTGTGCCTGTCCACCCTGCGGGGCAAGACCATCGGCGACACCCTCTACAACGGGATGAGCGACTTCTCGGGCGTCATTGACCAGGTGCTCCACTCGGTGATCATCCCCCTGCTGCCCCTGTATATCTGCGGCACCTTCACCAACATGACCAAGTCCGGCCAGACCTTCGCCATCCTGGGCATCCTGTGGAAGGTGTTCCTGGTGGTCATCCTCATGCACCTAATCTGCATTTTCTTGCAGTTCCTGGTGGCCGGGGCCGTCAGCCAGAAAAACCCCTTCCGACTGATCCGCAACCAGATCCCCGGCTATATCACCGCCCTGGGCACCCAGTCCTCCGCCGCCACCATCCCGGTGAACCTGCAGTGCGCGGAGAAAGACGGCGTCTCTGCGGAGATCCGCAACTTTGTGGTCCCCCTGTGCGCCAACATCCACATGGCCGGCTCCATGATCACCATCACCGCCTGCTCCACCGCTGTGTGCCTAATGAACCAGATCCCCATCAGCCTGGCCACAGTGATCCCCTTCATTATGACCCTGGGCATCGCCATGGTGGCCTCTCCCGGCGCCCCCGGCGGCTCCATCATGACCGCCCTGCCCTTCCTGTACATGGTCTTCGGGGCGGAGGCCGGCGACCCCAGCGGCCCCATCTGCGCCATCATGGTGGCCCTGTATATCACTCAGGACTCCTTCGGCACCGCCTGCAACGTGTCCGGGGACAACGCCATCGGCGTCATCGTGGAGACCATCTATCAGAAATTCATCAACAAGGCGCCTGCCCAGGCTGCGCAGGCCCAGTGACCGAGAGAAGGAGCGCTTATGGCCTTTATCAGTGTCTTTGATGTGCTGGGTCCCAATATGATCGGCCCCTCCAGCTCCCACACCGCCGGAGCGGCGGCCATCTCTTTCCTGGCCCGGAAGATGATCGCTCCCCCCATCGTGAAGGTGGAGTTCACCCTCTACGGCTCCTTTGCCAAGACCTACCAGGGCCACGGCACCGACCGGGCCCTGCTGGGCGGGCTCATGGGATTTGAGACGGACGACACCCGCATCCGCAATTCCTTCCAGATCGCCCAGGACCGGGGTCTGGATTACCGCTTCACCCCCTGCACCACCGAGACGGAGGTCCACCCCAACACGGTGGACATCCGCATGGAGAACGCCGCGGGGCAGACCATGGTGGTGCGCGGCGAGTCCCTGGGGGGCGGAAAGGTGCGCATCGTCCGGATCAACGGGGTGGAGGTGGACTTCACCGGGGCGTACAGCACCGTTATCGTGGTCCAGCAGGACAAGCCGGGGGTGGTGGCCCACATCACCAAGGTACTCAGCGACAACGGCGTGAACATCGCCTTTATGCGCCTGTTCCGGGAGGCCAAGGGCCACACGGCCTACACCATCGTGGAGTCCGACGGACACCTCCCGGAGGGGGTCGACGTCCCCCTGCGGAACAACCCCAACGTGCAGGACGTCATGCTGCTGGAGCCATAGGAGGAGGAACCCATGGACTTTAAATCATCTGTTGAGCTGCTGGAACTGTGCCGGCAGACCCAGTGCCCCATCTCAGAGGTCATGCGCCGCCGGGAGTGTGAGCTGGGGGAGACCACCCGGGATCAGGTGGACCACCGCATGGCCAAAGTGCTGGAGATCATGCGGGCCTCCGCCACACAGCCGCTGAAAAAGCCGTCCAAATCCATGGGCGGGCTCATCGGCGGAGAATCCAAAAAACTCTACGACCACGCCGCCCGGGGCAAGGCCATCTGCGGGGATATCCTCCAGCGGGCCATGACCTACGCCATGGGGGTGGCTGAAGTGAACGCCTCCATGGGCCTCATCGTGGCGGCCCCCACCGCGGGCTCCGCCGGGATCGTGCCCGGCCTTCTGCTGGCCCTCCAGGACTGCTATAAGATCTCCGACGACCGCCTTGTGGACGCCCTGTTCAACGCCGGGGCCGTGGGCTATCTGGCCATGCGCAACGCCACCGTGGCGGGGGCGGTGGGCGGCTGTCAGGCGGAGGTGGGGGTGGCCGCCGCCATGGCCGCCTCCGCCACGGTGGAGCTTATGGGCGGGACGCCGGAGCAGTGCATGGACGCGGGCTCCACCGTGCTGATGAACCTGCTGGGTCTGGTGTGCGACCCGGTGGGCGGTCTGGTGGAGTACCCCTGCCAGAACCGCAACGCCGCCGGGGTGGCCAACGCCCTCATCGCCGCCGAGCTGTCCCTCAGTGGGGTGAAACAGCTCATCCCCTTCGACGAGATGCTGGAGACTATGTATGCCGTGGGGCGGCGCATCCCCATCGAGCTGCGGGAGACCGCCTTGGGCGGCTGCGCGACCACTCCCTCCGCCTGCGCCAGGTGCAGCGGCGGCTGTGGCTGAATGCTTGAGAAACGATCCAGGCCGCTTTAGCTTCTGAGCTAAAGCGGCCTTTTTCATAAGAATTCCCCGCCGGAAGGGGCGAGAGGTGCGGTCGCGTCTGGTTGTTATCACCTTCCGCAAGTGCCGTCCTCAGGAAATGCAGCGCGCACTCCCCAGAGCGGGCGGGCCAGGCCGCTCCCTTCGCCGCCCCTCATAACAATTTGAGTTGGTGATTATTCCAATTAGGACTAGCGGAGCTTTGAAATTTTTAAGAAGAACTGCTATAATTGAGCCGAACCACGGCAGAGTGTTCAGACACATCAAGGGGGGAGCTGTGAGATGAGTCGCGATCTCAATGTCAAGCATCTGGAGTATTTTTTGAAAGTTGCCCAGCTGGGTTCCATCAACAAGGCCGCCCAGGCGCTCTTTATCTCCCAGCCCTATCTGGGGAAGATCATTCACGATCTGGAGGACGGCTTTGGGTACCTGCTGCTGAACCGGGGGAACCACGGCGTCACCCTGACCCCGGAGGGGGAGGAGTTCGTCAGACGGGCCAACCATGTCTTGGAGGAAATCGGCTGTCTGTGGCACACCTCAGAGCGGAAGGAGGACTACCGTCACCTCTCGGTCTCCATGACAAAGTTTTCCCATGTGATGGAGAGCTTTATCGAGGTGGTCATGCGCCACCAGGACCAGAGGGCCTTCACCCACCGGCTGTACGAGGGCAGCCCGGACCAGGTGCTGGACGACGTATTTTCCGGCCGCGCCACCGTGGGGGTCTTCCATTTTGACCGCAAGCGCCGCAGGGAGGTGGAGGACCTTTTGAGCGCAAAGCGGCTGGTCTACCGACACCTGGCTTACGCCGAGCCCCACATCGTCCTCTCCAAAAACCATCCCCTTCTCCGCCAGGGGCAGCCCATCACCCTGCGGGCCCTGTCCTCCTACGGCGTTATCCGCTACTTGGGCCAGTACGACGACCTGCTCTCCACCCTGTTCGGCTCAGAGGCCCTGGGCGACCAGTCCGAGAGCCAGATCATCTACCTGTCCAATCGGGAGTCCCTGATGCGCCTGATCTCCGTCAGCGATTTTTACAGCATCGGAATCCATGACTTCGAGCTCCAGGATTCCGGGTATCAGGCGGTATCCATCCCCATTGCGGACTGTGACTTTCTATTTGAGTTTGGATATGTTTACAGCCGGGGGACGGAGCTGTCCCGCATCACCCAGGAATTTTTACAAAACGTGGAAAAACGGTTAAACTGCTCAAGAGATAGCGCCTAGGCGCTATCTCTTTTGTCTATAACCGCTCAACTTATCCCGTATTATACAGGGTAGCACCTCCTGTGGTACGATTAGGCCACAAAGCGCTGAGGGCGCGAGGAAGGGAGGTGATTTTTGTGATCCAGGCAATACTGGACCGCGCTGTGGCGCTGGCCCGCCCGGCGGCGGAGCAGGGCGCGCCCGCCTCCTACATCCCCGAACTGGCCAAGACGGACCCCCGGCAGCTGGGGGCCTGCATTTTTACCCTGGACGGCGGCCGGTTTTCCTCAGGCGACACCCAGGTGCGCTTCAGCATCCAGAGCATCTCCAAGGTGATCAGCCTGGCCGTGGCTCTGGAGCGCTGCGGCTATGAAACCGTCTTCAACCAAGTGGGCATGGAGCCCTCCGGCGACCCGTTCAACTCTCTGGTGCGGCTGGAGTCCTCGGAGAGCCACCCCAGCAACCCCATGATCAACTCCGGGGCCATCGCGGTGGACAGCTATTTGGAGCCCGTGATCTCCTTTGAGGAAATGCTGTCCTTCACCCGGGAGCTGTGCATGGACCCGGAGATCCGGCTGGACGAGCGGGTCTACCGCTCTGAGATGTCCAACATCTCCCGCAACCGGGCCATCGCCTATCTGCTGGAAAACAAAGGGGTCATCCAAAGCGATGTGGAGCGGACCCTGGACTTCTATGTGAAGATGTGTTCCCTCAGCGTGACCGCTGAGAGTCTGGCGGGATTCGGCCTGCTGCTGGCCAACGGCGGCGTGAATCCCAGCACCGGGGCGCGCCTGCTGCAGGCGGAGACGGTCCAGGTGGTCAAGACCATCATGCTCACCTGCGGAATGTATAACGGCTCCGGCGGGTTTGCCGTCCGGGTTGGCATCCCCTCCAAAAGCGGCGTGGGAGGGGGCATTCTGTCTGTGGCGGACCGGAAGATGGGCATTGGCATTTTCGGCCCGTCGCTGGACCAAAAGGGAAACAGCGTGGCGGGGGAGCAGGTTTTGGAGTACCTCTCCACCCATCTGCGCCTGCATATCTTTGCCGGCGCGGGATAAGCGGCTCTGCCGCTTGAAATCCGAATATGCGCGGCGTGCGGGTGGCGGCCCGCGCCGCAAGACAGAAAAAGGAGGGAACCCAGCATGGACGCACTGTATGTCCTGTATAACGATGTGATCAACAGCTTGAGCAACTTCCTCTACACCTATATTCTGATTATTCTGCTGGTGGCGGGGGGAATCTATTTTACCGTCCGCACCCGCTTTGTCCAGTTCCGATACCTACTGGAGTCCATCCGGGTGGTCATGCAGCCCAGCCCCGACCAGGCCAATGTATCCGCCTTTCAGACACTGATGGTGTCCACCGCCTCCCGCGTGGGCACGGGCAACATTGCCGGCATCTCCACCGCCATCTGTATCGGCGGAATGGGGGCCGTATTCTGGATGTGGGTCACCGCCCTTCTGGGCAGCGCCACCGCGTTTATCGAGGGGACGCTGGCGCAGATCTATAAGAAGCGCGCCCCCGACGGCAGCTGCTACGGCGGCCCCGCCTATTACATTGAGCAGACGCTGAAAAAGCGGTGGCTGGGCGTTCTGTTTGCCGTGGTGATGATCCTCACCTACATGGTGGGCTTCAACCTGGTGGCCTCCTTCAACATCGCGGATTCCTTCAAGGCGTTCAGCTTCTATGATCCCTCCCTCACCCCCATCATCGTGGGCGTGGCGGTGGCCGCCCTGTTCCTGCTGTGCATCAGCGGCGGCGGCAAGCAGATCGCCAAGATCACCTCCATCATGGTCCCGGCCATGGGCGTCTTGTATCTGATCGTAACGGTCTATGTGGTGGTCACACACATCACCCTGGTCCCCGCTGTATTCGCCGGCATTTTCCGCAACGCCTTTGACGTGCAGGCCATCTTCGGCGGCTTTGTGGGCTCCGCCGTGATGCAGGGCATCAAACGCGGCCTCTTCTCCAACGAGGCGGGCATCGGCGCCGCGGCCTGTGCGGCCGGCTCCGCCGGCGTGTCCCACCCGGCCAAGCAGGGCCTGGTCCAGGTGCTCTCCGTATTCATCGACACCATCCTCATCTGCACCTGCACCGCCATGCTGTTGCTGTGCTCCGGCGCGGAGTTCAGCGAGGAGCTGGCCGGCATGCCCTTTGTCCAGGCCGCCCTGAAAAGCTCCCTGGGGGATTTCGGCGTCATTTTCATTACGATTGCTCTGTTCCTCTTTGCCTTCACCACCCTGCTGGGGAATTTCTACTACGCGGAGACCGGCCTGTCCTACCTGTGCCGGGAGGCCCCAAGCAAGGGGCTGCAGTACCTCCTGCGGGGCGCCGCCACCGTTGTGGTCGGTCTGGGGGCGGTCATGCAGCTCAGCACCGTGTGGAACACCGCGGACGTGCTCATGGGGCTGATGGCAATTATCAATATTCCGGTCCTGATCTACCTCTTAAAACCCGCCATTCTCTGCATGAAGGATTACAGCCGGCAGAAGCAGGCGGGCCGGGACCCGGTTTTCAAGGCCTCGGAGATCGGATTGAAGGAGTCCACCGACTTCTGGCAGTAACGCGAACCACGGCAAAGGACCCCCTGATGCAGGAAACCAGCCTGTATCAGGGGGTCTTCTCTTATGCCCGCTCCATCCTCGCCGCACAGCCCACGGCCAGGCGGCCCCGACCGCCCGGAGTTTGACCTATATGGGATGTTCCGGCGCGCATCGGTCCCCTGCATTATCTTCCGGTCACCTGATAACGCCGGTGGCAGATCCGGTACAGCAGGCCGAACAAACCGGCCAGCAGGAGATACAGGACAACGCTGAATTGTATGCTGTTGAGCTGAAGACTGCCAAGGGTGACAAGGTAGTAGTCCTGCAAGGTGTCCGCACTGACGCGGAAAAAGGGCAGATAGCTGGCCGCCTGCTCCATCCACCGGCCGTTCCCCATAAAAAGCTCCAGAATGGAGGCGGCGGACAGGGCGAATGGGACCACCAGGGCGGGAATCGCGGTGCCAAACAGCTCGGACAGCAGCATGACGAACACCGCCGCCATGGCGCAGGCCGGCACCAGCAGCCCCAGCAGGATGAGGACAAACTGCCCCATCGACACATGCAGGGCGCTGAAGCTCCCCTCCACCCAGAGCTGAAGGGGGGCGGCAAACCCGTCCATCCCGTACAGCGCGCCGCAGAGAGCCATTTGCAGGGCAGAGAACACCAGTGCAATCCCCACGGCGAAACTGACGCCGGCGGCGCACCGGGCCCAAAAGGCGGTGGTCTTCCCTTTTTCACTGGACAACACCAGCTGGTCGGTGCGCGCCCGGTGTTCCTCCGAGCAAAAGCGGCACAGAGCCGCCGTCACCAGCAGCACCGCTATCTGACACAGCAGGCCGCAGTGCTCCGCCATGGCCTGCCAGCCTCCGGCATAGTCCAAATACATGGGCCCCAGGCCAGCGGCCTGTCCCTGCCAGTAGGCCAGCTCTCCATCGGTCAGGGGCGCGCTCACATTCTCCTTCTGGAAACGCTCCGCCTGCTGCCGGTAAAAGTCCTCCGCGGAGGCTATGGACCGGTCCTCCATTGTGTTGAGGTACAAAAACGGGGAGTAGGCGTTCAGGTTCCACTGGATGGTCCCCGCCTGGCTGTCCCGGTAGTTCTCCTTCAGCTGGTCCATCAGGGCCTCGTCCAGCACCTGCCCGGAGAGGGCACGGAGGGAGTCCCGCCGCAGCTTCTCCACTTCCCCGTAGGGCATAACGGCACGGTCCACCGTCCCCCGCTGTGCGTCATAGCGGTAGTAGTACCCGGTCCCCAGCAGAGGCGAGATGTTCGCCGCCAGGAGCAGAAGGACGCCCAGCAGGATGGCCGCCGGGACCAGCCCCTGCCGCAGGATTTTCTTCCACTCAAAGAGGTAGAGCACGCCAAATGCTTTCATAAAAACCGCCTCACATCTTGTCCACCGCACGGGTTTTGCACAACCAGACACAGGTGACCAGGGTAACCGCCGCGAGCCCTCCGTAGAGAAGCACGCTCACGGGGATACAGTCCAGCTGCACGCCGCCCAGGGAGACCAGGCGCTCATCCGCCAGGAAGGTCTGGTATAGGCGCTGAATGGGCATGTAGCTCCAGATCTGGGCCCGCACCCGGTCATAGTAATAAAAAGGCGGCTCAAAGATCATGGAGAGCAATAGAAGTCCCAGAGGCAGCGCCAACGCGGGGACGGCCCGGCGCAGCAGCTTGGACAAAAGCATGGACAGGGCCCCGGCAAACAGGGCGATCAGCAGGCTCATCCCCACCGTTACCAGCACCGCCTGCCCGGCCGTCATATCCCGGCAGCTGTTTGAGAGGTACACATCCCCGATCCCCTTCTGGTCCGATTCCAGCTCCAGCAGCTGAATGGGCATCTGGGCTCCCCCCGCCCCGTGGACAAAAAATTGGATGGCCGCCGTGAGGCCAAAGAGCAGCAGCACACAGCCGCAGGCCAGGCTCACCCCCGCCGCCAGCCGCGCGAGGGTCAGCGGCATTCGGCTGTGGGCAGCGCTGGCGAGCAGCGGCCTGGTTTTGTATGCGTCATCATCGGAAAAACTGCTGCACAGACTGATCAGAGCAAAGACAAGGGCCATCAGATTCAGCCAGGACGCTTTCTCCAAAATCCCCCGCCAGCCGCCGGTATACTCCATCACAAAGGGCGTCGTGAGGCGAGTTCCCTCTCGCTCCCAGTATGCGATCTCCTCTTGGCTCAACAACTGGCTGGAAAACTCCTCCTCCCGCCCTCTCTCCAGACTCTGATAGGCATAATCGGCGGGATATTCTATATGCTCAGCCACGGGGTTGACTCTCGTCCGCCCCAGGGTTTCAAACACCAGGGAGTGGTTGAGCAGAACGCAGGTGAGGTCCGGCGCATACTGGTTGTAGATCTCCTGGTACCGGCGGTTCATCTCCTGCATGGTCCAGACCGCCTCGTTGTCCAGCGGCTTCCCGGCGTCCTCCCGGGCAAAGCGGCGCTCCAGCTGGATGGCCTCATAATTGCTGACGGCCTCAAAATGGAACTGCTGTTGTTCGTCCACATAGGCCACCGTCTGCTCCTCCAGCAGGGGCCGCACGTTGAGAAAAATTGTGGAGACGATGCACAGCGCCAGCAGGGCGGGCACATAGGGCTTTTGAAATATTTTCTTGATCTCAAAGCGGTAGAGCGTAAAAAATTGTCTCATCTCTCTCACCCCTCAAACTGGTCCAGATAGAAGCGCTCCAAGTCCTGGCGGATCTCGCCGGGGCCGCCGTCAAAGATGAGCTGGCCGTCCCGCACCATCAGAATCCGGCCGGCGATCTGCTCCACATCGGAGATGATGTGGGTGGAGAGCAGCACAATGCTGTCCGTCCCCAGCTCCGCGATCAGCTCCCGGAAGCGGACCCGCTCCTTGGGGTCCAGTCCGGCGGTGGGCTCGTCCAGAATCAGCAGCTTGGGCCGGTTGAGCAGGGCCTGGGCGATTCCCAGCCGCTGCTTCATGCCGCCGGAGTAGGTCTTGATCTTTTTGCGGGCCGCCTCGCTCAGCCCCACCAGCTCCAGCAGCTCCCGGCTCCGCGCCTCCGCCCCGCGCCGGTCCAGCCCCTTCAGGGCCGACAGGTAGAGGAGAAAATCCAGCCCCGTAAAGTTGGGGTAGTAGCCGAAATCCTGGGGCAGATAGCCCAGCACCCTCCGGTACGCCTCGGTGGACACGTCCACCCCGTCGAAGGAGACGGTGCCGCTGGTGGGCTTTAAGATCCCGCAGAGCATCCGCATGAGCGTGGTCTTTCCCGCCCCGTTGGCCCCCAGCAGGCCGGTCACCCCGGGGGTCAGCGTCAGGCTGATGCGGTCCACCGCTATTTTTGCGCCGTACTGTTTGGTCAGCCGGTCGATTTTCAATTCCATGCGTATTCCTCCATATTGACCAGATATTTCCGGTACTCCCACACCATGAGGGCCAGCAGAAGCAGGGAAAGCCCTGCGTGGTCCGCCGCACCGGATATTGTCCGGGTCAGCACGGTGAATCTGTTGGCCAGACCGAACAGAAGGCTGACCGCCACAGCTGCGCCGGCGCAGAGATAAAGATTCTCCCCGTGCCGCCGCCGGCGCAGGATCACCAGACAGAGTACAGCGGTCAGGCAGTAGGGGCACAGCATATAAAATCCCGTTTCAACCAGGGGCAGGCCGGTCCACTTCATCACCAGTGGGCCCAGGACCGCCAGCAGGAGCAGGTTTCCAAAGCCCAAAATGCTCATCCGGGCCAGGATGACGGCCCGCAGGGAAAACCGGGCGGCCAGCTCCAGCTCCTCCATCTGATAGCGGTCGGACCGGTTCAGCTCCATCACCGTGGACAGGGCCGCAAAGGGCAGAAGGGCGGCCACCATCCAGACCGCCTGGGGCGGCTGCCACCATAAAATCCGCAGAGCGGCGGCAAAAATCCCCAGGGACAGCAGCCACCCCCAGGGGCGGATATAGCCCACCTGGGAGAGGAAAAATTCCAGCGTCGTCATCTGCGGCGTCTCTATCCCCTTTAAAAAGTCCTCCCTGCCCCGGGGCTCCGGGGGCTGATAGATCAGCTTCAGGGCCCGTTTCAATTTCTCGTCACCCATAAAAATCCCTCCGGTCCAGTTGTTTTCGAAGATGTTCCAATGCGCGCCTCTCCTGGCGGTAGACCGCAAAACGGGAAATGCCGAGAATTGCAGCGATCTCCGCAACGGGCATCTCGTTGGTATACCGCAGAAAAATCAGCTCCCGCTCCTCCTCAGGCAGCCGCTCCAGGGCCTGCTCCAGGGCAATGCGGACGGTATGCCGCTCATCCCGGTCCTGGGAGGGGATTTGTTCCGCCTGCTCCAGGGGGACGGCCCGCCTTGCGCGGCAGAAGTCCGTACAGAGGTTGCGGGCGATGGTGTAGAGGTACACGGTCCTTTTCCTGATCTCCCTCTCCTCGTACACCCGGAGAAAGCGGAGAAAGGCCTCCTGAGTGATATCCTCAGCGGCCTGGGGATGGCGGAGTTTCATATAGCAGTACCGGTACACCTTGTCATAGAGTTCTTCCAGGTCCATGGGAACGATCGTCCCCCCTTCTACTTCATAAGACGGATTTTGCCGGCAGTATGTGCGGAAAATTTCCACAAAATATTGTCCTTTAAACGCCCGTCTTTCCTGTCCGCATGACTGCGGCAATTCCGCCCCATATCAGAGACTTTTCCGGAATACGCAGTTTCCCCCAGCAAAAGCCGCCGGATTTCCCACTTTGCTCCACTTTCTACGTGAGACTTTCTTCTCTCCCACTCCTCATGGACTTCTTTTCTCTTAATTTCATTGTAAATAAAAAAGTAGACGCCCACACTTTATGTGGGTGTCTACTCAGCTTGTCGAAAAACCTCTGTTCAGACGAATCCGCCCGAGTATTGGCGGGGGAGCTCGAGGGGGCGGCAGCC
>ERZ857801.1025-NODE-1025-length-33154-cov-5.994139_pt1 | contig 33154 bp, 19 predicted proteins | sample MGYA00519762_ERZ857801 | MGnify/ENA primary metagenome ERZ857801 (study PRJEB31778, sample SAMEA3449368) | human gut metagenome | biome: human gut; feature: human-associated habitat; material: faeces | place: United Kingdom | collected 2010/2012 ...
ACTCATGTGGCCGGCGACTCTTATTTTTCCCTTCCGCCCCGGTCCGACCCGTCCACGGACCCGCGCCCGAGCGCTGCCGGTCGGACGCTCGACGGTTTCGCCGTCAAGCCGTCCCGGAGAACGACGTAAACGAAAGATGCCGAGGCATCCGAATCCGCCGTTCGTTACGTTTCGGAAAACAAGTCCGGACAAACCGATCTTGGACCAGGAAAGGACAGGGAGCGAGTCCGGCCATCGCGCAAAACAGCCGTGGCCGGTTCCTGCTCAAAACCCGCCGTCGCCCGTCGTTTCCGCGCCTCGCATAGGGCAAGCGCATCGCCTGTCCGCAATTCCACGACCGGAAACCGTCTGTCAACCGGCAACGCAACACTTTCGGCAAAAAGAAACGGATAAACGCGAGCAGGCCGCCGAACAGACCGACGAATCGCCGATCGCCTACGGCCGGAATACGAAAGCCCGCCCGCGACGCTGCCGGCAACACGTTCTCGTTCCGACAGCAGGAACCCGCCGGAAATCCCCGAGAGACGACTGCAAACACACACACCGAAAATAGACCTACGAATCGAAAAATCCGCCACGCAGCACGGCCGACGATCCGCTCTCGCCCCAACGACAATACCCGCCGGAGCGGAAACTCATCGGCAATAAATCGCGGAACAGCCGTAACGACACGTACCGAAAGCAAACCGGCGAGCCGAGCGGCGCCGACGGCAAGTGGAAAGACAGCCGCGCCCGAATCAGAGATACACTTTCGTAAAAGAGAGCGTCCGGTCGTCGCTCAGCAACGCCTGCCGGTCCGGAATCAATTGGAAAGACATCCGACTACCTGCCTCGCAGTCGAGCAGCAGTACCAGCTCCGAAGCCAGTCCCCAAGAGCCGGTCGTGTGCGATTCGGTCCCGTCGCCGAAACGGGTCAGCAGGAAAGTCCGGTCGGGACGAAGGCGCAGCACCTGCCTGTGCCGAGGATCGTCGGACTCGTACACGCCCGACAGCTGATACTGCCAGTCGCATCCGCCCGCCTCGCCGAACGCGATCAGACGGTCGACCACCAAGCGCCGGACGGCGGAGCCGGCCGACACGGTGTCGGAATCGAGATGTGCCCGGCAGGCAAGATACACCCGGCGGCGTGGACCGGCCAGACGGCCGTACCGTGCGGTCACGGCCCGATAGGCTCCCTTTTCGCTCAACAGATAATCGACCGAAGTCGCGCAGTCCCGAAAGACGAGGGAGTCGGACGTACCGGCGATCTCGCCGGAGAAATAGTCGGGAGCGAGCTCCGCGTTGCGGTCCGAGCAAGCTGCGAAAAGCAGCCAGGCGACCGTCAGGCTCCATAATCGGATATTCATAGTCAATCTCTTATCTATCGTCTCGGCGGCCGGATCATCCGACGGCCGGATTCGCAGGAACGTACAATTCCATGTGCCGTGCCGCCGGCCGGACATCCGATATAAAACAATAAGAATGCCTTTTTCGAGGCATTCTTATCCGTTCGTTCGGTTTTTCGAAACCGGCCTCGGCTACTCGATACCCATTTTGTCGAACAGCGCTTGCGTGTCGGGCTTATGGCCGCGGAAGCGGACATAGAGCTTCATCGGATGCTCGCTTCCGCCCTTGGAGAGAATGTTCTCCCGGAACGAGGCAGCCGTCTCACGGTCGAAAATGCCCTTCTCCTTGAACAGCGAGAAAGCGTCCGCCTCGAGCACCTCGGCCCACTTGTAGCTGTAGTACCCGGCCGCATAGCCGCCCGAAAAGATATGGCCGAACGAGGTCGAGGTACACTGTCCGTCGACGTAAGGAAGTACCTGCGCCCGGGCTATCGCTTTCTTCTCGAAATCGACGACCGGCATCTTCACCGGCTCGGAGATGCTGTGCCAAGCCATATCGCAAAGGCCGTAGGCCACCTGCCGGATATGCGAGTAGGCGGCCAGATAGTTTTTCGCGTCGAGTATCCGCCGGATCAGCTCGGCGGGCATCTTCTCGCCCGTGCGGTAATCGACCGCGAACAGGTCGAGAAATTCCTTCTCGTAGGCCCAGTTCTCCATGATCTGCGACGGCAATTCGACGAAATCGCGGTAGACGGCCGTTCCGGTCAGGCTCGGATAGGTTCCGGCGGCGAAAATGCCGTGCAACGCATGGCCGAACTCGTGCAGCATCGTCGTCACCTCGTCGAACGTGAGCAGCGACGGCAGGCTGTCGGTCGGCTTCGTAAAGTTGTAGACCACCGAGATCAGCGGCCTCGTCTCGACGCCGTTCTCGACTCCCTGCTGGCGGAACTCGGTCATCCATGCTCCGCCGCGTTTCGAGGCGCGGGGGAAGAAGTCCATATACAGAACGGCCAGAAAACTCCCGTCGGCATCGAACACCTCGTAGGCTTTCACGTCGGGATGATAGACCGGAATCTCCGGATTTTCGCGCAGCGTGATCCCGTACAGACGGTTCGCCAGCTCGAACATGCCCCGCCGTACGTTCTCCAACTGGAAATAGGGCTTCGTCAGCTCTTCGCTCAGTTCGTAGCGCTCGTGCTTGAGCTTCTCGGAGTAGTAGCCGAAGTCCCAAGGCATCAGCTCGGCGTCGAAGCCCTGAGCGCGGGCGTAGCCGGCCACGGTTTCCACATCGCGGCGCGCAGCCTCGACAGCCCGGTCGAGCAGTTCCGCCAGAAAGGCGTTGACCGTCGGGGAGCTCTCGGCCATACGCTCTTCCAGCACGTAGTCGGCATATGTCTCGTATCCAAGCAAACCGGCAAGCTGCAGACGCTTGTCGGCAATTTCCTCGACAATGGCGGAGTTGTCGAACTCGCCGCCCACGCAGCGGGTGTTATAAGCCCGCCAGAGCTTCTCTTTCAGGGCGCGATTCGACGAATAAGTCATAAACGGGACCATACTGGGAATCTGCAGCGTGACGACCCATCCGTCGAGCCCGCGCTCCTTGGCCTCGGCCGCCATGCCCTCGCGGACGAAGTCGGGCAACTCCCCGACGACGGCCGGATCGGTCACATGAAGCGTAAAGGCATTCGTGGCCGCCAGCGAGTTTTGGTTGAACTGAAGGCTCAGCTCCGAGAGGCGGGCGGTCAGTTCGCGGTATATCTTCTTGTCTCCATCGGAAAGGGCCGCGCCGCTGCGGGCGAACCCCTTGTAGGTCTTTTCGAGCAATCGCCTCTGTTCGGCGTTCAGCCCCAGCGACTCCCGCCGATCGTAAACCGCCTTGACCCGGGCGAACAGCTTCGGATCGAGGCTTACGTCGTTGCTGAACTCGGTCAGCATGGGCGAAAGCTCCAGCGCGAGAGCCTGCATCGTATCGTTCGTATGCGCCTCGTTCAGGTTGAAGAAAATATTGGAGATGCGGTCCAGACGACGGCCGCTGAACTCGAGCGCCTCGATCGTATTGGCGAATGTCGGGGCTTGGGCGTTGCCGACGATCGCGGCGATGTCGGCGCGAGCCTCGCGCACGGCCTGCTCGAAAGCCGGTTTGTAATGCTCGTTCGTGATCTGCGTGAATTGCGGAGCTCCGTGGGGAGCCGTCGACTCGACGAGCAGCGGATTGACGTCCGCGCCGGACGCGCCGAGTGTCAGGGATGTTGCCATACAACTGATTATTAACGTTCTTATCATGTACTTAAGGGTTTGATAGTTTACGAATTTCGCGCACGGCCTTACCGGTCGTAAAGATTGTCGTAGAAGCTGCTGTTCTTGTCGTACTTGAGGTCCTTGAGCATGGCCGACTTGACGTTGATCGTGAAGCTCCAGCTCTTGCGGAAACCGATAGGTACCCAGTTGAAGTGCATCTGCCAGCAATGCAGGTCGCGCGTCAGCGTGAAAGTACCCGGCGTAAGCTTCTTATCCTTGAAATCGTATCCGGCGTTGAAGGTAACGCCCCACTTGGGCGTCAGGTTCACGCTGCCGTTGAAGCCGAGCGTCTGAACCACCGTGGCCGTCAGCCCCGGTTTGGAATAGCTGAAGCTGTAGTTGAACCCGATGTTCCACGGGATATTGAAGTCGTAATAGCTCGACGACATCATCTGCCGCCGGGTATTGGGGTCCAGATCGTTGAAGCCCGGTTGGGCGAACATGTCGGCGTACTCGGGAGGCGGAGCGCCCCCGCTGTTGATGTCGTTCATCGCGGGCTGCGACGACGAACTGCCGTTCCCGGGCGAGTTGAACGAGTAACCGAACGAAGTGCTGACGCTCGTCAGCCGCCCCAATTTGCCGCGCCGGAGCATGAAGCGGTTGATACGTCGCCCGTTGGCGTCCAGATCGTACGGGTCGAGCGTGGCGCTGATGTTGAGCCCCAGGTTCTTGATGAGGGTCGTGCGCAGCGAGATCGAAAAGGGAGCGAGATTCATCGAGTCGGCCAGAAAATTGTACGAGGAGCTGATGCTCAGGTTGTCGATCACCTTGATTTTCCGTACTCCGGAAGTATCGCGGTTGTCCCTTACCTTCATCTCGAGCGTCTGGGAGAGGCCGAACGAGATCGCCATGCTCCGTCCCGATCCCGGCACGCCGTAAAGTCCGTCGGAAAAGGGCGAGTACTGTTTCATGTTTCCGAGCGTATCGCTCTGCACCCACTTGTAATAGCCGTACTTGGGATCGGAGAAGTCGGGCGTGTAGTTGAAGCTCACGGTAGGCGTCAGCATGTGGCGGATCGCCCGGATCAGGCCGTCCTTCTTCTTGAACTGGAACATGCCGTAGATCTTGGTCGAACCGCTGACCGAGAAACGATAGTCGTACAGGCGGTAGAAGCCCGTCGTCGTATCTCCGGGCACATCCGTTTTGGCGACCGGGTCCCACACACGGTCGATCTTACGGAAGTACCAACGCTCCTGATAGTTGGCCGACGGACTGATGTTCAGATAGTTGAACAGATTGAACGAAGTGGAGACAGGAATCTGGTGATTGACACCGTTCTTCATCTTCTTGAACATCGCCGACGTGAACAGGTCCCTCTCCTTGACCGTCACGTTGTTGCCTAAAGTACCGGTATAGCTCAGCGAGATTTTCTCGTACCAGCGCTGCTTGCCCGACGCGTTTTTGCGCCGGAACGGATAGATGCGAGCGACGTTGAACACCACGTTCGGGAAGCTCAGCGAAACGGTCGAGTCCTGCGAGTTCTGCGAGTGAGAGAAGTTCGTCGACAGCGAGAACGGAGTGCCGGCCCACGACTTGGAGTAGGCGATACTCGAGTTGGTCTGCGTATTGAGGTACTCGCCGATGGTCTGCGAGCCGTATTTGGAGTAGCCGCTCGACGAGAAGTTCACGCTGGCCGAGAACGAGGAGTTCGGACGGAACTTGGGATCCTGCTGATGCATCCAGACTACGTTGTAGTTGTTCATGTTCATGTAGTTCTGGTCGCCTTTTTCGCCGATGATATCCTTCGAGAAGCGGACGTTGAACGAGCCGGAATACTTGTAGCGTTTCGTGTAACGCGAAGCCACGCTGGCCTCCCACGACCCGAACGTATAGATACCGCCGAGTACGGTCAGATCGATATAATCATTGAAAGCGAAATAATATCCGGCGTCGCGCAGGAAAAAACCTTTCTGGTTCTCCTCGCCCCACGAAGGCACGATGAAACCGGACTGCCGCCCGCTCGTCGTCGGGAAAAAGCCGAAGGGCAACATCAGCGGATAAATCGGCACGTCCTCCATGACCAGATAAGAAGGACCCACGATCACCTTCTTGCCGGGAATCATCTTGGCTTTTGTCATGGCCAGATAGAAGTGAGGATGATCGGCGTCGCAGGTGGTGAACTTTCCTCCGGCTATATTGACCGTATTGTCCTTCATCTTCTTGACCCGGGCTCCGAGCAGATAGCCTTCTCCGTCCTGCGTCGACACCTCCTTGATCCGGGCTTTCTCGGTCTCGATGTTGTAGGTGATCGTATCCATCTCGTAGCTCGACGAGCCGTCCAGAAATTCGGGCCTCGTGGGCTTGCCCGCCACCGTGTCCATCCGTCCGTGCGCGAAAATCTCCTTGCTCTCCATATCGATCTTCATAAAGTCGGCCTTCAAGTTCTTGTCCTGATACTTCACGTCGCCTTTCTCGTAAATATAGACGAGCTTGCGGCGCGGATCGTAGATCAGCGAGTCTTCGTTATTGCCAGAAATCACATCGTCGAGAAACGGCTTGCGCTCCACACTGTCCGCCGCCAGCGAATCGGCCGGAAACAACGGCGAGCCCAAACCGGAGAACGCCGACGAATCGGCGCCGAGGGCAAGCGGACCGCCGACGGACAGGCCGGCGGAGTCGGGAAGGCCCGAGGAATCGCGCGCGGCTTTTTCCCGGGCCGGGACGGAGTCGGGACGCGGCAACGAGCCGACGCCCGCGGACGAATCGGGAACGGACACGCCCGACAGCGTGTCGTGACGCACTCCGGCGGAGAACCCTCCGAAGACCACACCGCGGCTAAATACCATTTGTCCGAACAGGGAAAGGGACAGCAGGAGCAAGATATATTTCGTTTTTTTTAGCCGCAATTCACCACAAATATTTAACTTTGCGAAGTTACCGTTTACGTTCGCAAAAATAGTTAAAAAAAAAGAGTTCCTAACGTTTGGCGTAATGAAAGTTTTAAAACACTGTATTTTAAAGACTTCCGTTTTTTTTACGTTGTTTTTAGCCGCTTCCGTCACATCAAACGCGCAAAATAGGAAAATCGGTATAAACACCGTCGTAATCGATGCGGGACACGGCGGTCCCGACGCCGGAGCCGTCGGCAGGCTGTACAAGGAAAAGGACATCAATCTGGACGTCGCGCTCCGGTTCGGACGGATGATCAGCGAGCACTATCCGGACGTGCAGGTGATCTATACCCGCAAGACGGACGTGCTGATTCCGCTCGCCGAGCGCGGCGACATCGCCAACCGGGCCAAGGCCGACCTGTTCATCTCGATCCACATCAACAGCAACAAGTCCTCGTCGCCCTCCGGAGTCTCGGTCTACGTCATGGGCGTCGACAAGGCGAGCAAGAACATGGACGTAGCCATGAAGGAAAACGACGTGATCACCTACGAGGAGGACTACTCGACCCGGTATCAGGGCTACAAGCCGGGATCGACCGAGTCGCTGATCATGTTCTCGCTGATGCAGTACGCATACCAGACCCAAAGCTGCCTGCTGGCCGACATGGTGCAGAAGCAGTTCGTCGGCAACACGCAAATGCAGGACCGGGGCGTCCGCCAAGCGGGCTTTCTGGTGCTGTGGCGCGCCGCGATGCCGAGCATCCTGTGCGAGTTCGGATTCATTTCGAACCCGACCGAGGAAAAGTTCATCGGATCGAAAAAGGGACGGGAGACCTACGCGCGGAGCCTGTTCAACGCTTTCAGCCAGTACAAGGTCCGGAGCGAGGGCCGTGGCACACTGATTGTTCTTGACAGCGAGAATCCGGGCGGATCCGGCGACGAGGACCGGGACGAAGCGGGCGGCGCGACGTCGCGGCAGGAGGAATCCGGACAGGCGGACAAGCGAAGAGCGTCTTCCGACGAGCCGGTCGTATACCGGGTGCAGATCGCCAGCTCGTCGCGCAAGCTGCCCAGAAACTCCTCGTCGTTCGGCCCGTACCGGGGCGAGGCAAAGGAAATGGTCATAAAAAACCTGTACAAATATTACGTCGGAGAGGCGGCTTCTTACAAAGAAGCCCTATCTTTACAGTCCGAAGTCCGCCGCCACGTCAAAGGAGCGTTTCTCGTTCCGTTCCGGGGAAACGAGCCGATCCCGATGGACGAGGCCCGGCGCTCGGAACGATAGGACGGACAACGGCAGAACGAACGCTTAACTCGCAAAACAGAACGGCATGAAACTGAAACTGAGCAGAGAATTCAAGATAGGTTTTTTCGGAATACTGATGATCGCAGCGCTTTACTGGGGCGTCAATTTCCTCAAGGGAACCGACCTGTTCACGTCGAGCGTACACTATTACGCGGCCTACGATCAGGTGAACGGTCTGCAGCCGTCGGCCGCGGTGGTCATCAAAGGCTATAAGGTCGGCACGATCAGCGACATCAGCTACGATCCGCAGCGCTCGAACAACGTGGTCGTCGAATTCGCGATCAAGTCGAAGTTCAAGATTCCGAAAGATACGAAGGCCCGTATCTTCAGCGACGGCATCATGGGCGGCAAATCGATCGAGCTGGAGCTTGGCCGTTCGGACGCATATCTGCACGAAGGCGACACGCTGTTCTCGGAAATCAACAAAGATTTTCTGGAAGTGGCCGGAAGCGAGTTCGAGTTTCTCAAGCAGCGGGCCAACGACGTGATCAGCGAGATGATCGTCACCCTCCGCGGCATCAACAAGCTACTCTCGGACAACAGCGCGAACCTGAACGCCACGATCGGCAACGTAGCCGCCATCACGGGGGACCTGCGGTCCGTCGTCGCGGATGAGAAAGGCTCGCTGCGCGAAACGATCTCCAACGTCAACGACCTGTCGCGCACGCTGCGGGACAAGACGGGACAGATCGACCGGATCTTCACGAACGTGGAACGCTTCAGCGACTCGCTGAGCCAGTCGCGAATTCCGACGCTCGTCGCCCAAATGAACGGCACGCTCGCGGAACTGAACCGTACGCTCGCGAAAGTCAACGACGGGGACGGGACGGTCGGCAAGTTCGTCAACGACCAAGCGCTGTACGACTCGCTCGTTCAGGCCTCGTCGAACCTGTCGGCACTGCTTCTCGACCTGAAGCAGCACCCGGGCCGCTACGTCCATTTCTCGGTGTTCGGACGGCGCGACCGGAACTGACGGCCCGTTCTCAGAAAGGGCCGTTCATTCACCTTTGGTTCATAAAAACGTGATTTACCCCGACAATTTCGAAAGCAAGATAGGCTTCGACCGCATCAAAAGCCAGATCAAGGCGCTCTGCGTCACGCAGGGCGCGGCCGACAAGCTCTCCGAAGCCGAGTTCAGCAACGACTACGACACGGTCGTGCGCAGACTCGAGCAAACCTACGAGATGCGGACCGCGCTGATGCTCGAAAGCGGATTCCCGGACGGCAGCTTCGTCGATACGGAGCCTTTCCTGAAAAAGGCCGCCGTCATAGGCGCATTTCTGGACGTGGAGGAAATCGTCGCGCTGCGCAAGGGACTCTCGACGGTCCACGCGCTCGTCGCCTTTTTCGGCGGCCGGGAAGACGAAAAGTACCCCCGGCTCCGGGAATTGTGCCGGGACGTGAGCGGATTTCCGGCGATCATCAACCACATCGACTCGATCGTCGACAAGTTCGGACGTATCCGGGACAACGCCTCGGCCGAGCTGTTCGCGGTCCGTCGCACGATCCGCGAGCGGGAGGGACAGGCATCCCGCCGGCTGCTGCAGATCATGGGCGCGGCGCAGGCTTCCGGCCTGGTCGACGCCGACGCCTCGGTCTCGGTCCGCGACGGACGGGCCGTGATTCCGGTCTCGGCCGCCAACAAGCGAAAGATCAAAGGGTTCGTCCACGACGAGTCGGCTACCGGCAAGACGGTTTACATCGAGCCGGTCGAGGTCGTCGAGATCAATAACGAGCTCAAGGAGCTGCAATACGAGGAGAGGCGCGAGATCGTACGCATTCTCACGCGGTTCACGGATGCGATCCGGCCCGACCTGCCGGACATTCGCCGTTCGGGCGACTTTCTGACGACGATGGACTTCATCCGCGCCAAGGCCCGCTTCGCGCTGGCTAACGACTGCACGATGCCGATCGTCGAGCGCGCGCCGCAAATCGATCTGAAAAACGCCCGGCATACGCTGCTCGCGCAAACCCTGAGGCGGGAAGGCAAGCCGATCGTTCCGCTCGAGCTGACGCTGACGCCTCAGAAGCACATTCTGGTCATTTCGGGCCCGAACGCGGGAGGCAAGTCCGTTTGTCTGAAAACGGTCGGGCTGCTCCAGTACATGATGCAGAAAGGATTTCTGATCTCGGCTTCCGAGAACTCGGAAATGGGCCTGTTCGACGACCTGTTCATCGACATAGGAGACGAGCAGTCGATCGACAACGACCTGAGCACGTACAGCTCGCACCTGCTGAACATGAAGAACATCCTGCGCGGCGCGACCGGCCGCTCGCTGGTGCTGATCGACGAGTTCGGAACCGGAACCGAGCCGGTCATCGGAGGCGCGATCGCCGAGGCGGTACTGGAAAAGCTGGAGCAGAAGCGCTGCTTCGGAGTCATCACGACCCACTACTCGAACCTGAAATATTACGCCAGCAACGCCGAGGGCATCCTCAACGGCGCGATGACGTTCGACGTGCAGAACATCCGGCCGCTGTTCCGGCTCGAAACGGGCAAGCCGGGCAGCTCGTTCGCGATCGAGATCGCCCGGAAGATCGGGCTGCCCGAGGAGATCATCCGCAATGCGGCGGACAAGGCCGGCAGCGACCACGTCAATATCGAGCGGCAGCTGCGCGAGATCGCGCGCGACCGGCGCTATTGGGAGCAGAAGCGCGACAAAATACGACAGACCGAGAAGCGTGTGGACGAGCTGGCCGAAAAATACCGCTCGGAACTGGAAACGATTCAGGCCGAGCGGAACCGCCTGATCAAGGAAGCGAAGAACGAGGCCAAGCAGATCACCTCGGAGGCCAACAGGCAGATCGAGCAGACGATCCGCACGATCCGCGAGTCGCAGGCCGATAAGGAAAAAACCCTGCTCGTCCGCCGTAAAATGGACGATTTCCGCGAACGGCTCGAACAGCAGGAGGCCGACAGTTCGCTGATCGACCGCAAGATAGAACAGCTCCGCCGCCGCGAAGAGCGCCGCTCCGAACGCAAAAATGCGAAAACGGCCGGGAAACCGGCAGACCGATCGAAAGAACTCCAGAAGCCGCATGCGGTGGAGCCGGGTACCAAGGTACGGATCAAGGGGCAGGACGCCGTCGGGGAGGTGATCGGCCTGAGCGGTAAGCGCGCAACGGTCGGTTTCGGACAGATCCTGACGACGATCGACCTGAACCGATTGGAGCCCATATCGAACGCGGAATACAAAAAGGCGACCCGCGAGCTGCGCCCCGCGGCTCCGCCGACGAATTTCAGTACGGCCGAGCGGAGGCTCCAATTTCACGAACAGATCGACGTGCGCGGCATGCGCGTAGCCGAGGCGGTCGAAACGGTGCAGGACTTCGTCGACGAGGCGATCATGCTCGGGTTCTCCGAAATCCGCATCCTGCACGGCAAGGGAACCGGCGCGCTGAAGGAGGAGATACGCAGCTACCTGCGGACCGTACCGCTCGTCCGCAGCGCGAAAGACGAGCACGAGGAAATGGGCGGAGCGGGCATCACGGTCGTCAAGCTGGACATTTGAGGCTCCTGCGCCCTGCCACGAAACCGACCCGTCGCGCTCCGGCCCGTCAAATGACCGGAAGAACCGTCGCCCGGAAACAGGGAACAAAAACAGCCATGCGAACATACCGACCGACAAAGGCGCCGGCCGGATTGCAAGAACCCGTCTCTCCTGCACGGAATTCGCCCGTACAATCATGCGCGCTCTCCCCGATCGAACCGGCAGAGCCGAAACCCGGATTCCTTCCGGCGCACCGGCACTTCATTCGGTCCGTTTTCCCTTTCGCGCTTCCGGCCGGCCCCTGCTCGAAACGCCCGGCCGACACAAATAGCAGCCACTTTCCGGATGTTCGGCAGAATCGGACCCCAAACGACCGACCGGGCTACGGCAACAGGCCGGCCTCTCATTCGTAAATCTCGGGAACGTCGAGCAGCGTCCGAAGATACATCAAGCGCGATCCCCGAACGTTCGGATGATGATAATAAACATGGCCGCCCCCATAGTCCTCGCGCCACATCGTCGACGTATCGACCTGCAAACCGTCGCGATCCACCGACGTGGCCAGATCGAAGCGGCAGCCCCGGATCGCGTAACGGCGGCGCACCCGCTCGATCAATTCGTTTGTTTCGACCTGCGTGCCATGCTCGTTGCACGGTATATTGTTCAGAATCGGCACGGCTCCTTGCGAACCAATGTACTCGACCAACTCGCACAGCTTCCGCTCCGTATTGCCGCCGTTGGTACCGATCGTCACCATGACGTACTTCGCGCGCACGTACGGCAGTTCGTTGCGGATGCGCTCGAGCAGCTCGTCGATCGTCGTTCCGCCCCGCCCGCTGGACATGGCACGACCGCCGATCCGGGCCAGGATCAACTGTACCCAGCTTCGAGAAAAGTCCCGGGCCGGATAGTAGCCCTCGGGCTCGGTGATCGAATCGCCATAGAGCAGCAACGTCAGGTCGCAAGCAGCGGCCGTCACGACGATACTGCGCACGAGCATGCCGGAGCCTCTCTCCAGACCGAAACAATAATAGTCGTACTGACGTCCGACGAAAAAGCCTACAGGCTGAACCGCCCCGGTTCCGCAACCGCCGGAGCCGTCCATCGTAGCCTCGAGACGGGCCGATTCGCCGGTATGAAGATCCGCAACCCGCAACCGGACGGTCTGATAGTCTCGTTCGATCTCGACGAGGTATTCGTGACCGGGAGTCAAAAACCCGGCGACGGTCTCGACGACGGGATCGGTAGCCATCGAAACGCTCTTCGAGGCCATATCCACATAGGCTTTGAAGTCGCCCTGATCGCTCCGGAAAACAGCCCTGCAGCCCGAGTCGAGACGCACATGGTAGCGCACCGTGCGCTCGGCAAGCGAATAGTAGCGGTTCAGCCGGATCAAACCGCCCGGTTCGACGATCCGGAGTCCATCGGACGAAAGCACGGGCTCGACGCCTTCGAACGAGAAGTCGGCCAAGGAGGACGTATCTTTCCACTCGCAGCGATACAGTAAGACGGTCGGCGATCCGGGCTGCCCGGACAAAGAGACGAAAGCCGACAACATACAAGCCGCTGCCAGCGCAAACAAGTTCTTCATGCTATTTCTGTTCAGAAGCGCAGCCGGGTTTAGCCGAGCTGAACGATAAATATAAGGTTTATACAGCCCATTTCCAAGCGCAAAAGACCTGGCCGGCGAAAATCCGGGGGAAAGCCTTCTCCGAGAAACGTCCGAACGCTCCGAACGGAAGCCCCCCGAACGTCCGCACAGAACGGTTCGCCTCCGGCACGCGGCACGACGGAGCGGCGAGGAAAGCCTTCCGTACCGGCCGGCCTCAGACCGGCCGAATCCGCCGGACAAGACATCGCATCGGAACAAAGCCGATTCCGAATTTCGCCGGTCCGCAAACGGCTGCGAAATACCTTTGCGAAAAATTCGCTTACTTTGTATCTTATTTAGCTCGAAAAAATGAAATACCGATTGAAAGAGCTCGCCTCGCTCTGCGGCGGCGAACTTCTTGGCGCCGACGCGACCGTCATGCGCGTATCGACCGACAGCCGAACGCTGTCGGAACCGGACGGCACGCTGTTCGTCGCGTTACGGAGCGCCCGCCGCGACGGAAACCGGTACATAGCGGAACTGTACCGTCGGGGCGTACGCGCCTTTCTGACCGACTCGCCGGTCGATGAGAAAGCCTACCCGCTGGCGGGATTCGTCCGCTGCGCCGACTCGCTCGAAGCGCTGCAAAAGCTGGCCGCCGATCACCGGACCAGCCTGAAAGGAACGGTCGTCGCCATCACGGGAAGCAACGGCAAGACCGTCGTGAAGGAATGGATCGCCCAGCTCTGCCCGCCGCAGATCAGGCTGTTCCGCAGTCCGAAAAGCTACAACTCGCAGATCGGCGTCGCGCTGTCGCTGCTGATGGCCGAGCCGGACGACCGGATCGTGCTGATCGAGGCGGGTATCTCGCAGCGGGGCGAAATGGCGCGGCTCGAACGGATGATCCGCCCCGATCTGGGCATCGTCACGAACATAGGCGACGCGCATCAGGAAAATTTCGACTCGCCCCGGCAGAAGGCCGACGAGAAGCTAACGCTGTTCGAGCATACGCCGACGATCGTCTACAACGCGGCCGACCCGCTGCTCGCCCGCCTCGTCCCGGAACGCTACGATGACCGGAAGCTGATCGGCGTCGAGCCGGCAGAACGCGAGCTGGACGGACTACCGTTCGACGATCCGGCCTCGCGCGCGAACGCCGCGCTCGCGCTCGCGCTGTACGGCGCGCTGGGCTTCGACACGGAGCCGATCCGGAAGCGGCTGCCCCGGCTGCAAAGCGTCGCCATGCGGCTCGAGCTCAAGGACGGCATAAACGGTTGCAAAATCGTCAACGACACGTACAACTCGGATATCAACTCGCTCGAAATCGCGCTGCAATACCTGTCGGCAACGAGCGGAAACCGCGATAAGGTACTGATCCTCTCGGACATCGACCAGAGCGGACTGCCGTCGGACGAGCTGTATGCCCGCGTGGCGGAGCTCGTTCGCGCGAACGGCATATCGGAGCTGATCGGCATCGGCGAAGAGATATTCCGCCATGCCGCGTTGTTCGACTGCCGGAAGGAATTCTATCTGTCGACCGACAATTTCCTGAAGGCCGGCGAGCGGGCACGCTTCGTCCGAAAAAGCATTCTGCTCAAGGGCGGACGACGGTTCCGGTTCGAGCGGATCGGCCGCGTGCTCGAGAACAAGATTCACACGACCGTGCTGGAGGTCGATCTCGACCGCATGCAGCACAACCTGAACTATTTCAGGGGACTGCTGCGTCCCGGCGAACGGATGATGGCCATGGTCAAGGCCGCAGGATACGGCAGCGGCACGTTCGAGGTGGCGAACCTGCTCGAGCGGCAAGGCGTCGACTTTCTGGCCGTCGCTTTCGCCGACGAGGGCGTCACGCTGCGCGAGGCGGGCATCACGATGCCGATCGTCGTGCTGAACGCCGATTCGGACAGTTTCGACCTGATGCTCGACTACCGGCTCGAGCCCGAGATATACAGCCGCTCGTCGCTGCGCTCGTTCACCGAGGCGGTCCGCCGTCACGGAGCCGGCCGCAGTCCGATCCATATCAAGCTCGACACAGGCATGCACCGGCTCGGATTCGAGCGTGCCGACATCGAACCGCTGATCGACACGTTGCGCGAGACCCCCGAAGTGTATGTCCGGACGGTCTTCACGCATCTGGCAGGCAGCGACGAGGCACGCCACGACGATTTCACGCGCTCGCAGATCGCGCTGTTCCGCGAGCTGAGCGACCGGATCGCAGCCGCTTTTCCCGAACTGCACATTCTGCGTCACATCGATAACAGCGCGGGCATCGAGCGCTTTCCGGAAGCGCAGTTCGACATGGTCCGGCTCGGCATCGGGCTGTACGGAATCGGCTTCGTGCATCAGGAAAACCTGCTGCCCGTCAGCACGCTGCGCAGCCGGATCGTGCAGATCAAGGAGATTCCCGTCGGCGACACGGTCGGATACGGACGCCACGGCGTGGCGAAAGACCGTCCCGTACGGACCGCGACCGTCCCGATCGGCTATGCCGACGGACTGAACCGCCGCCTGAGCTGCGGCCGGTGGAGCTTCATCGTGAACGGACGCAAGGCTCCGATCTTCGGCAACATCTGCATGGACACCTGCATGATCGACATCACCGGCATCGACGCTCGGGAGGGAGATACGGTAACGATTTTCGGCGACGGAGCCACTGTCATCGAAATGGCCGAAGCGCTGGGGACGATACCCTATGAAATCATGACGAGCGTATCGACCCGCGTCAAACGCGTCTACACCAAGGAATAAACGGACCGGACGTTTCGGCGCGCACGATATCCGCATCCGCCTGTCCGCTCAAGCGAAGCGTCTCCGCTGTGCGCCGGCCGGCACACGGACGCGTAAAACCTCGACGAAACGACCGTTTACGGCGAAAAAGCATCATGCCGCATCCGGCCTCGCTCCGTCGCAAAAGACGTCCGTTTTTCGCCGGCAGAAAAGAGAATAGGTCCCGGAACGGCAGGAAACGGACTTCCCCGTCCGTATGCGCCGGAGCGACAGGCGGACGGGACGGCCCCGGAAACACGGAAAACGACAAAACAGCAAAGGCATGCCTTACGGAACGATCTACATGCTGCCGACCCCGATCGGCGACCGGCCGGTCTACGACGTCCTGCCGGAATACAACCGTACCGTCATGGCGCGGCTCGACTATTTCATCGTCGAAAACGAGCGCACGGCCCGCCGTTTCCTGAGTCGGGCAGGCATCGGCAAGCCGATAGACGGCCTGCGGATAGCCGAGTTGAACGAGCACACGACGCCGGAACAGGTAGCGGAATTGCTGGCTCCCGTACTCGGCGGCGCCGATGCGGGCGTACTGTCGGAGGCGGGTCTACCGGGCGTGGCCGATCCGGGAGCCGACCTGACGGCACTGGCCCACCGGCACGGAATCCGTGTAACGCCGCTGGTCGGCCCGTCGTCGATCCTGCTCGCGCTGATGGCTTCGGGTCTCAACGGGCAGTCGTTCGCATTCAACGGCTATCTGCCCGTCAAGCACCCCGAGCGGGGACAGGCGATCCGCCGCCTCGAGCAGCGGGCCCGGACCGAGGGACAGTCGCAACTGTTCATCGAGACTCCGTACCGAAACCTGAGGTTGTTCGACGAGTTGACGAGCCTGTGCGCCGACGACACGCTGCTGACCGTAGCGGCCGACATCCTGCAACCCGACGAGCTGATCCGCACGGCCCCGGTCCGCCAGTGGCGCGGCCACGCGCCCGACATACACAAGCGACCGGCGATCTTCATCGTCGGCACGCAAGCTCCGCCGGAAAAACGCGGAATCGGAGCCCCGGACCGAAAAGAGAGGAGCGCCCGACAACGGTCACGCTGAGACGACCCGGCCGGATACTCCGGAACCTCCGTCTTTTCCGCTCCCGCCTGTCCCTTTCCGTTCACGGGTCCGTCCATTCCCTTCGGTCAGATCGGTGAAGCGCATCGGAGCGTCGCGAATTCGCGCATATCTCAAACGAGGAAGGCGCCGGAACGTTTCCGTTCGCCCGTTTACGACAGGCTCACCCAAAGGCCGTGTCAATAAAGACGAAATGCCGCTCTCGCAGGTCGGAACGGCGCTCAAAAAGCTGATGCCCAAGTACCGCATCAAGCGCTACGGTTGCAAAACGCTCGGAGTGCCGTACGAGAGGCTCGACCGGTACGAACTCGTCAAGACGGAGAAAAGGGTGGCGGGGATGGCGAGAAGAAAAGAAGACGGACAATCATAGTTGAATTCCAAACGATTCAACCCGTCTTTCACCGAATTTTCATTCGGATCGTAGCGGATTCCCTGCTTCGTGTAACTGACGAAGCACAGTCCCGTCAGTCGTAAAAAATAAAGGCTGTCTAACATGAAAAGATAGACAGCTTCTAATATTTAAGGATATACTATTTCTCTCCCATACGTTTCTCCAGATTCTCGTTCTAAATATTCACTAATTGCTTTTGAATACTGAATAACCTGATTGTCTGTTAGCCTTAATGAATCAATCACTTGTGAGAACTCATGAACTACCCCTTGGGGATCAAAATATCCTTCACTTTCAAAGATAAACAGTCTTCCTTTATCGAATATAAATATTCTTCTGGGGAAATGGGGCCCCATGCCTCTGAAAGAATATATCCCATCCTTAAAATCATAGTTGAATCTATCGATAAGATTGTAAACGTTAGCTTCAGCATTGCATCTAAGTTCCGTCGTCAATTTATATGCTTCCCTTAGTTGTACAGCTATACTGTCGGGAACGATAACTCTCGGAAAAGGATTATCTTTCCCGCTCTGCGCATATGTATTGCATATGCACAAAGTAAAGACAATCGACATTAAAAATCTATCCACCATCGTGATTTATTTAAAATTTTATACTCCTTAATAATTTGCCGTTCAACCGCATTCGGCTTGACCTCCCTGTCTTCCCTAACTTGGTGCTTTGTCATTTCCTCTTCTATGTCTTTATGTATTTCAGACTTATCCGTTGCATGAACTCCTTCATGAGCGACGACTGCGCCGACTGCCTGCTCTTAAGCCAAACTCTCGATGCCGTCTTTGTTCGAAACAACCTCTCACTTTTCCATTCAGTCGGCCGCAGCAGAGAAAAGTCGGTTCTTCATAAAATATGCAGAATCACTTTTCCGGACTCAAGTAAATACGAGGCCCCCAAAAAGCTGTAGTGTCAATTCCTGCTCTTGCGATTACGTCTTCGTATGGTTGATTTCTATACCATACGGCTACTTTCGCATCAAGAAAATTCCAAAGTTTTTCATTTTCCTTATGATCGAGATGAAACAACATCATAATGAGATCCTTTTCTTTTGTATATACCCTCAAACCCATTAAAATAACAGACCGAACAACTATCGGTTTCGATACATCACTCAATGGATATTCGAAATCAACCCTAATATGCGGATAAACAATTAGCGTATCCTCAATGCCGGGATAACTCAGACAAATGCGCGATTTTTCCTGGCCATAATCCTTTTTCGTGTCGATTACCACTGGAATATCGGCTTTCCTTTCTTGCCCGTAGCACAGACAAATAACCGAAACGAAACAGCACAATGCAGCAATCGATAATTTGCTTTTCATAACCGGAGCAATTAGAAACGCTATGATTCAAAAATAGTCTCTAATTCGGAATTTATGAAATACCCGGCAAACGATTTTTTTCCTTTTTCCCTTTCTCGTATGGTCTTGGATCAAAGACGCAATGCCCCATTTCCTTTTGTTGTTGCTACCATTTGCGCAACCAGTGAACGGAGCGAAGACCATTGACATACATAACAGAAAGCCGGATACTCCGACTTTACCGCTCATACCCTCTTTCATCGGACGAATCCATTCACTTTCAGAGAAAAACCGGATAGCCCGAATACCCGGATCGGCAGGAAACGGCAGTCTCTACGATTCAGCCGAGTATCAGCCCGAGCGAAAGCAGCGCGGCCCACAGCAACATGTTGCGCGAGGTCTCGCCCAGCACGCCGTTGAGCGCCTTGCCGCTGCCTATGCGCGTCATCCGGCGCCAACTCGCCGCATGAAACGGCCAATAGAGCAACGGGAAAAGACCGGCCCACAGTCGCCCCCGAGGCACGAACCACAGACAAAGCAGCACGGCCGCCGAGCCCGTCGCCAGATAGAGAATCCGGCCGGCACGGGCTCCGAAGCGCACGACCAGCGTGCGCTTGCCGCTCAGCGCGTCCTGCTCGCGGTCGCGGTAATTGTTCAGCATCAGCAGCGTGTCGATCGCCAAACCGCAGGCCAAAGAGGCAACCGCCGCGTCGGCCGTCCAACTGTGGCACATTATGTAATAGATGCAGCCTACCGGAACGAAGCCGAAAAAGAGGACGACCAGCAGATCGCCCCACCCGTGATACGCCAACGGATAGGGACCCGCCGTATAAAGAAACGCGAACAATACGCACACGGCCCCGACGGCGATCAGTTCCGGTCCGCCGTAACGGAGCAGTCCGAGTCCCGCCACGCAGGCGACAAGGGTCGTGCAGAGTATGCCTCGCTTCATCGCGCGGGGAGCGATCCACCCTTCCGCGCAGGCTCTTCGCGGCCCCAACCGGTCCCCCCGGTCGCTGCCTTTCAGATAGTCGAACAGGTCGTTGATCAGGTTCGCGTCGATCTGCATCAGAAAAGCGAACAGCGTGCACAGCAGTGCCTCCGGCCAGCGAAAACAGCCGTCGGAATAGGCCAGCGCGCACCCGACCAGCACGGGAACGGCAGCCGCAGCCAGCGTTTTGGGACGCGAGGCGAGCACCCAAGCCCGGAACACGCCGGGTTTCTCCGTTTTCATAGGCATATCGTATTAGTCGGAAGACAAAGATAGTTCATAATCGCTCCGAATAGTCGCCGCTTATGGAGCCGAACGTAAAAAACGGCATCCGGATGCGGAGCGGCACAGGCTCCGGCCTGCACGTCAGGGCATCCCGCCCGCATCTTCTCCGGACATGGACAAGCGGCCCGACCTGCCTGCCGACTTTTCGGGCCGTGTCGAAAAACAGTGCGGCGCTCGAGGACCGAGCATTAGCGAGGACTTTCCGAACGTAAAAAAGCGATTATCTTCCATGTGCCAAGCGCATTCGCAACCGGAGCTTTTACATCTGCCGGCCACGGTCGGCAACCACAAGCCGCGCATTCGATCAGGCCTCTGCCCCAAACCGCACAGCCGTAGAAAGCTTGATACCGGGAAACCGAAACATCGGGAACTCGAAGGTCTGTAGAGGAAAGTATACAATCGGTATCCCGAAAACATCCCAAGCCGACTCGAATCGGCGCATGCCGATGCCACCTCGTCCCCTCCCGAGCCGCAGAAAGACCGGACGAGGCAAGCGACCGAACACGAACAGGAAGGAACGGGAGAAACGGAGCGCATTCCGAAAATGCCCGGTCCTATCCGATAACGGTCGGGAAACGGAAAGGAACGCATGAACCGCCCTTTCCTAAAAACGACGCTCCGGAAGAAAATGACGGCATGAAGCGACGATACACGCAGGCGGCCCCCTTCGGACCGGGCGGTCCCAAAGCTGTCCCGTCTACCAAAACGGCGACAAAGAACGAAAAAAACGAAAGTCGTCCCGCCGGACCTGCCGGCCACAGGCACGGAAAGACCCGAAGACCGTTCTGTCGGATAAACCGGCAATGGGAAAGCCCGCGGCTGCCGGCCGGAACGGATCGGCGACCGGCGACAGCCCGTACGAAAACGGGCACAGGACCGACCGGTCCTGTGCCCCGCATATCGGTGGAACTGGAGGGAGTCGAACCCTCGTCCAAACAAGGAACCCGAGGGCTTTCTACACGCTTATCCTTCGATTGATCCTCTTGCCGCGACCTGGCCGAAGGCGACCCAGTCGCAGCCGCAGCCTATGAAATCTCGCGGCCGCTTATAGGCGTCGCAACCGCCATTCCCGTTTCGATGATACCCCGGATTCCTCGCGCTACGGGACGGAGCGCTCGGCGGGGTACTCGTTCCACGGACTCATCGGACCGCGGAATTAAGCCATTTTACTCTGTAAAATTAAGCAGCGAGTGCGTAGCTATTATTGCCATTTGTAATTCGAGCATTCAGTTTTACGAGAGCCCACACAACGCTCGGCGTGCTTACCATCAGACTCTGCCTGCTGTCAAAACCGGTCAGTCCCTGATCGCCCTGCGGACCGTCTTTCGATAAGACGGCACACAAAGCTTGATGCAAAGATAACGTATTTTTCCCGACAAACGGCGCCTGCGGAGGAAAAATTGCGAGAAAAGCGGCAGAGGACCGGGAAAAGACCTCCGAGCTCCTGCCGAGTAAGACGCGATCCGACCGAAAGCGCGACTCGAAAAAATATGCTATTTTTGCAATCGGAGGTCCTCAATACTTACCGCAATGACCACGATACGAAAAGCGACGCCGTCCGACATACCCCTGATTCGCGAAATGGCACGGAAGACTTTTCCGGCCACGTACAGCGAGATTCTGAGCCGGGAGCAGACGGACTACATGATGGAATGGATGTACTCGCCCGAAAGCCTGCGCGACCAGATGGAACGGCAGGGGCACGTCTACTACATCGCCTGCGAGGACAACGAGCCGGCCGGCTATGTCTCCGTCCAGCGACAGGGTCCCGGGCTGTTCCATCTGCAAAAAATCTACGTGTTGCCCGCCTTTCAGAAATGCAGGCTGGGGCGCAAGCTGTTCGAGCACGCGGTCTCCGTTGTCCGGGAACTCGCTTGCGGCCCCTGCACGATGGAGTTGAACGTAAACCGCGACAATCCGGCGCTGGGATTCTACGAGCATATGGGCATGAAAAAGGTCCGGCAGGGAGATTTTCCGATCGGCAACGGCTACTACATGAACGACTACATCATGGCGCTGCGCATCGAATGAGCGGACACGCCGGCCCGGCCCCGAGCGCCGAAACGGGCCGGACGCCGGCTCCCCGAGCAACGGTCGTCCGCACGGCGAGCCATGCGCCGGCATGACGGGCGCGAGACATTCCCTTCGGGAAAGACGCGCCCTGCCGCACAAAGCCAGAACGGGGTACACACCGCGCCGTACGGCTATTGCCTAAGACCCGTCGGCACGGTCTGCCGGCGGCACAGCGCAAACGGACGGAACGGCAAAAGAAGAACGTCCGATACAGACCGCCGAAACGAAAAATCGCGAGCCCCGATCGTCCGGCCGGACGATCGGGGCCATGCTTCCCGTCAACGGATGTCCACCGTATACTCGCGGCCGTCCTCGAGAGCATCGATCGTGACCCATGCCCAGCGGGCATCGCCCGACAGTTCGGTCGGGCACTCCCGGCCGTTCACCGTGACCGTTTCGCAGTCGAACGGACCGGCCCGGAATTTCAGCGCACGCAGATCGCCCCTGTCCGTCACGCGGAACACGGCCCGCTGGCGACTTCCCCGCGGATAATCGACCCGATAGTCGATCGTGGCGCCGTCGCCGCCCCATACGTGCAGACCGCTCACATGGACATTCCAGCCCCGGGGAAGACGGGGCATCACCTTGACAACGCCGTCCGCAGCCTTCGACGCTCCGGCCGCGATCATCACGGTTCGCAGCGTCTCGTTCTGCTGCACGAAATTGCCCAGATCGCCCTGCCGCCGGATCATGTCTTTCTCGCGGCTGTACGACGCGCACTCGGGCACGATGAACGGCTTCGGCAGACGCGGCGCATAGCACAGCCGGGCCAGATTCCGCAGGAAGCGGTCGTAATCGGCGCTCCGATCGAGCAACAGCGCGTTCTGCGAGATCAGGTTATGATCGTAGCCGAGTCCCCGGGGCCCCATGTAGGTATCGCCGACGTAGCGCGCGAGGTCATCGCGGTAGGTGTCGCGACTGAGCTCGTACCAGCGCTCGGGCACGTCCGATCCGACATCCCAGCCGACGTACTCGGCCCATGTCGTCAGCGAGGGATCGTGAAAGAAGCCGAACTTTTCCGTATTCCACTTTCCGTCCCGGACGCAGTAGCGCAGGATCGCCTCGCCCAGACTGTCGGCGAGCGCATTCCAGCGGGCCGCCTCGATCGAACGGCCCACCTTCTCGGCCATCGCGGCGTACATGCGGAGGCCCAGAAAGCAGGGCATGTTGTTGAACATCGTGAACTCCATCATGCCGCCTTCGGTCTCGCCGTACATCAGCCCGTGCTCGTTGAACGACAGATCGGGGTGCGCCATCGTCCAGTCGATCCACCGGACGGCTTCGCGCACGTACTTCCAGTTATCGCGCACCCACGCGGCCGAAGCTCCGCCGCAGAGCCAGGCGTTGGCCACGCTCATCATCGTCATGCCGTGACCGTCGGGCTCGGCATTGCCGTAATTCTGGAAATCCTCGCCGAAACGCTCCTTCGTATAGCGAGTGGGCCATCCTACCCCGACGAGTACCCGGGAGTACTCGAGCGGCTTGTTCGGAATCACGCTCCAATGCCCGGGGATGGCTACCTCGCCGAAATAGAGCTCCTGCTCGGGATAGTACATCAGCCAGCGGTTCAGGAAATCGGCCGTGCGGAGCGCCTCGGCCCCGAGCCCCAGCATCGAAAGCAGAACCAGCGGACGGTTGCGCGAGTACATGCAACTCGTGTAGCTCTCCGCCCGGGGAACCCACGTGCCGAACCCGTCGTAGCGCCACGAGTCGGCCCCGCGCGACGACTCGCAGATCATGCCGTCGGGAAGCATTTTGTTGCGGACGATATCTTCCACGTTGTCGTGGAAGACACGGGTCAGGATATTCGCGTAGCTGTCTCCCGTAAACTCGATTCTCGCCAGGACATACTCTTCGGGATAGACGAAAGGCGGCACGCGGCGGCAGTCGTCGCCGAACGTATAGAGGCGGCGGACGATACGTTCCAAGCAGTCGGTCCGCAGGTCGGGGCGCCGGCTGTCGATCGCATGCGTATCGAAAAAGGGATCGTCGGCCCGTACCGGAACGCCGCCCGAAAGCGTCCCGCGAGTCCCCGCGGGAACCAGATAGCCGCCCGTGAAAACAGGCTCGCCCCGCTTGTCGGGATTGTCCCGGACGAATATCTCCCTGACCGGTTCGTTCCGCAGGCGAATTTTCAGCACGCACTGCGGCTCGCCCTCGAAAGCGCCCTTCAGGCAAAGAGCCTCCCGAAGGCAGGCGGTCATCTCGGGTTCGGCCCGGTCGGTCTTGAAGGGCGCGCCGCCGTCGAGCCAATGGGTGCGGAACCACATCGTACAGCCGAAAACGAGCGGGACCTCGTCCCGGGAGCCGTCCTCGTAGACGATAACCACCTCGCCGGCCCGGTCGCCGACATACAGGTTCTCGGATTCGACGATCCCGCCCCAAGGAACCGTACCCGCATCGATCGAATTGTAGCCTCCGACCAAATAGAGGTCGCCTCCGTCGCGCGGCTCCGCCGAGGCTTCCAGCGGCATCTCGAACCAGCCGCCGCGCTCGGGCGACGAAGGCTCGGCGGCAAAAACAGCGCCGCAATATAAAGACATCAGCAATACGACGGTCCAGAATCGGACCAAAAAACGAGACGAAACGGAAAAGAAAAACATAGCAAGCAGAGTTTGGAGTCAGTATTCCAAAGATAACAAGAAAATTTCCGGAACCGGCGGCACGGCCGCTTGTTTGTCAAGAATCTCCCGCTTTCGGTCAAAAAAGAAACAGCGACCGTTTTCCGTATCTGCCGGGACAAGCCGAGAGCAGGATTCGCCTCCCGACGCGAGCCGCATCTCACAGCGGCCGGCAGAGAAAAAGGGCAGCGGAAGCCCTCCCTCGTTCCGCTCGACGAAATCCTCCGCTACATCCTCCACGCAGGAAATTTTGCACGACGGACTTCGCGCTGTCTCCCCGAAACGGGCATCGGATCGAACGATTACCCGTTAAGGATCAACCCATTGAAAAAAGGAGCCGGCGAATCGGCCCGCTCTCTTTCCCGGGCCGCGCGGAGGTTTCGGAACATTTGCTTATCTTTGGGATGCAAAATGACGAACACGATGAATCCGAACACGGTTGTCGAGCTGCGGGACGCGGCGATCTATCATGCCAACGACGCGTTCCGCGAGGCTTCATTCAAAGGACACAAAGGCGTGCAGAACCTGATCCTTTCCGACGTGAACCTGTCGGTCTACCCGGGCGAAATGGTCTATCTGATCGGCCGGGTCGGATCGGGCAAGAGTTCGCTTCTGAAAACGCTGTACGCCGAGCTGCCGTTGCGGGAAGGGTACGGCAGCGTCGTCGGTTTCGACCTGCGCCGGATCCGGCGCAAGGACGTGCCCTATCTGCGCCGCCGCATGGGCATCGTGTTTCAGGACTACCGCCTGCTGACGGACCGCAACGTCTTTATGAACCTGCACTTCGTGCTCAGGGCCACCGGCTGGCGCAACGAATTGCAGATCCGCAGCAAGATCGCCGAGGTGCTCGACATGGTCAGTCTCCACAACAAGGAGTACAAGATGCCCTACGAGCTCTCGGGCGGCGAACAGCAGCGTCTGGCCATTGCGCGGGCGCTGCTCAACGACCCGCAGGTGATCCTGGCCGACGAACCGACCGGCAACCTCGACCCTGCCGCCGCCGACGGGCTGATGCAACTGCTCCGATGGATCGTGTCGCGCGGTTGCGCCGTACTGATGTCCACTCACAACATCAGCAACATCCAGCAATATCCGTCCCGCACGCTACGGTTCAATCAGGGCCGCGTCGAGGAGATCGACATGCAGTCGATTCTTGGCATTTAGCGAAAAAATCGTTATCTTTGCTTGAATTGTTCCGCGCCGTCGGCCGAAACGGCCGGGCCGTTTTTTCCGAACCGTCGCGCGGACATGCAGTTCATTGCATTTCAACCTTTTGAAGATTATTAACCACATCCTATGAGCACAGAGGAAAAAAATCAGGTTCATCAGCCGGAAGAGTATTCGGCATCCAGCATTCAGGTTCTCGAAGGGCTCGAGGCGGTGCGCAAACGTCCCGCCATGTACATCGGGGACATCGGGGTGAGAGGACTGCACCACCTGGTCTACGAGGTGGTCGACAACTCGATCGACGAGGCGCTGGCCGGATACTGCACCGACATAGACGTCACGATCAACGAGGACGACTCGATCACCGTGCGCGACAACGGCCGGGGCATTCCGACCGACTTCCACGAAAAGGAGGGACGCTCGGCGCTGGAGGTCGTGCTGACCGTACTGCACGCCGGAGGAAAGTTCAACAAGGACAGCTACAAGGTCTCGGGCGGTCTGCACGGCGTGGGCGTATCGTGCGTCAACGCGCTCTCGACGCTGCTCACGGCCGAGGTGCACCGGCAGGGCCGCATTTTCCGCCAGCAATTCAGCCAAGGCACGCCGCTGGCTCCGATGGAAGTGGTCGGCGAAACCTCGGAGGAGGATCACGGAACGATCATCACGTTCAAGCCCGACGACACGATTTTCTCGGTCACCGAATACGACTACGAGACGCTCTCGTCGCGCATGCGCGAACTGGCATACCTGAACAAGGGCGTGCGGCTGAACATCACCGACCGGCGCAACCGCAACGAGCAGGGAGAGTTCGTGCACGACTCGTTCTATTCGACCGAGGGGCTCAAGGAGTTCGTCCAGTTCCTCGACGCGAGCCGCGAGCCGCTGACCGAAACGCCGATCTACATCGACACCGAGAAGGACGGCGTACCGGTCGAAGTGGCGATGCAATACAACACGAGCTTCTCGGAGAACGTCCACTCGTATGTCAACAACATCAATACGATCGAGGGCGGCACGCACCTGACGGGCTTCCGCCGTGCGCTGACCCGTACGCTCAAGAAGTACGCCGAGGATTCGGGCATGCTCGCCAAGCTGAAGTTCGACATCAACGGCGACGACTTCCGCGAGGGTCTTACGGCTGTCGTATCGGTGAAGGTGCAGGAGCCGCAGTTCGAGGGACAGACCAAGACCAAACTGGGCAACGACGAGGTTGCGGCCGCCGTCGACCAGGCCTTGGCCTCGGCGCTGGGCGACTATCTGGAGGAGAACCCCAAGGACGCCAAGGCCATCGTGCAGAAGGTGATCCTCGCGGCTACGGCCCGCCACGCGGCGCGCCACGCCCGCGAACTGGTGCAGCGCAAAACCGTGCTGTCGGGCGCCGGGCTTCCCGGAAAACTCGCCGACTGTTCGAGCCGCGACCGTTCGATCGCCGAGATCTTCTTCGTCGAGGGTGACTCGGCAGGCGGTACGGCCAAATCGGGCCGCGACCGGAATTTCCAGGCCATCATGCCGCTGCGCGGTAAGATCCTGAACATCGAGAAGGCCCAGGAGCACCGCATGTGGGAGAACGAGGAGATCAAGAACATGTTCACGGCCCTCGGCGTCACGATCGGAACCGAGGAGGACTCCAAGGCCCTGAACCTCGAAAAACTGCGCTACGACAAGATCATCATTATGACCGATGCCGACGTCGACGGAAGCCACATCGCCACGCTGATGCTGACGTTCTTCTTCCGCAAGATGAAGGAACTGATCGAAAACGGCCACGTCTATATCGCCACCCCGCCCCTCTACCTCGTGAAGAAGGGCAAGCAGGAGCGTTACTGCTGGACCGAGAAGGAGCGCGACGAGATCTCGGCCGAGTTCGGCAAGGGCGTGCACATCCAGCGTTACAAAGGTCTCGGCGAAATGAACGCCCACCAGCTGTGGGAGACGACGATGAACCCCGACACGCGCATCCTGCGCCAGGTGAACATCGAGAACGCCGCCGAAGCCGACCGCATCTTCTCGATGCTGATGGGCGACGAGGTTCCGCCCCGCCGCGAGTTCATCGAGCGAAATGCGCATTACGCGAATATCGACGCATAAAACGACAGACAGAAAAAGGATTGCCCTCTTCAGGAGGGTGATCCTTTTTTTTAATAACCACCGCAAATCGCATTGTTGAGAATAATCCGGACGACGGATGCCATAAAGTCCCCTCCGAGGAGGGAATTTAGAGGAGGGTCGGATTTGCAAACGACGCCGGAGGCGGCGAATAAAGACGATCAGATGCGATGAAACGGTCTATAATATCAAAAACATACTGATCTTATGAACGTAACGGTAATCGGAGTCGCCGGGGGAACCGGCTCGGGAAAATCGACGCTCGTCAAGCGTTTGCAGGAAGCGTTCGTCGGCGACGACGTGGTGACGCTCTGCCACGACTACTACTACAAGGCGCATCCCGAACTCACCTACGAGGAGCGTACGAAACTCAACTACGACCATCCGCAGGCCTTCGACACGGAGATGCTCGTGGAGCATATCAAGGCGCTGAAGAACAACGTGCCCATCGAACACCCGGTCTACTCGTTCGTCGACCACGACCGCACGTCGGAGAGCGTGAGCGTGAAACCTTCGAAGGTGATCATCGTCGACGGCATCCTGATCTTCGAGAACAAGGAGCTGCGCGACCTGATGGACATCAAGGTTTACGTCGACACCGACGCCGACATCCGGCTGGCGCGGCGTATCCTGCGCGACGTCTGCGAGCGCGGACGCACGATGCAGTCGGTCATCACGCAGTACACCTCGACGGTGAAGCCGATGCATGAGGAGTTCGTCGAGCCGTCGAAGAAATACGCCGACGTGATCATTCCCGAAGGCGGCTTCAACTCGGTGGCCGTAGCGATGCTGATCCAGAACATCCGTTCGCTGATCCAGAGCAGCAAATAGGGAATCTAAATAGTAGCCTTAAAATGATGAAACCATGAAAAAACTTATTGTTCTTTTAATTTTCTCGCTTTCATTTGGTTGGTTTGTCTTTGCTCAAAACAACAACGATGAAACTGAAAAAGCATCACCAATGCAAAATGCGGAATTAATTCGTAAAGTTTGTTTTCTTGATATAGAAGGTGAAGTATATACCGATGTAGTAGTTGCAATCAAATCCATTAGCCCAGATGGCTTTTTAGCGACAAATACAGGGTTAAAGTAAAAGTAACAGACTCTAACGGCAAAACAGTATGGAATAAGACTATGAAGAACGCCTATCTATATGTTTTTTCAGATGGACAAATTCAGATTGGAAGGCCCAAATTCAGTCAACTTGTAATTTATTCAGGTAAGCGTGCCAACAAATATGAGAAAGGCATAATAAGAGAAAAAGAAGGCGTGTATAATTAGAATAACACTAATCAAATAATAACACAAGCCCCGGACTTCTCGAAAAGAGGTTCGGGGCTTTGGTATATTCGACTTCCAGTATCGCTTTATCAGATACCAGTTATCTTCTTGATTTCGTTGAGTTTGTTCAATGCCTCGATCGGGGTCAGCGAGTTGATGTCGAGGCCCTTGATCTGGTCGCGGATCTGCACCAGCACGGGATCGTCGAGCTGGAACATCGACAGCTGCATGTTCTGCGGCCCGGCGCTCTCGGCAGCCTCCTTCACGGCCTGCGCCGCGGATTTGCGGCCCCGCTCCTTGAGGCTGCGGCTCGGCACGATCTCGTTGTTGCCGTAGACCAGTTCGAGGTTGCGCAGAATCTCGTCCGCCCGCGAGACGATCGACACCGGCATGCCGGCCATGCGGGCCACGTGGATACCGAACGAATGCTCCGTGCCGCCGCGCTCGAGCTTGCGCAGGAAGACGATCTGGTTGCCCATCTCCTTGACCGAGACGTGGTAGTTCTTCACCCGGGAGCACATCTGCTCCATCTCGTTCAGCTCGTGGTAATGCGTGGCGAAAAGCGTCTTGGCGCGGGCCGAGGGGTGGTTGTGAAGGTATTCGACCATCGCCCAGGCGATCGAAATGCCGTCGTAGGTCGACGTGCCGCGGCCGATTTCGTCGAGCAGCACGATGCTGCGGTCCGAAATGTTATTGAGGATGCTGGCCGATTCGAGCATCTCGACCATGAAGGTCGACTCGCCCTGCGAAATGTTGTCCGAAGCCCCGACGCGCGTGAAAATCTTGTCCACATAGCCGATATGGGCCGACTTCGCGGGTACGTACGAACCCATCTGGGCCATCAGGATGATCAGCGCGGTCTGGCGCAGCAGCGCCGACTTACCCGACATGTTGGGTCCGGTGATCATCATAATCTGCTGCTGCTTGTCGTCGAGCATCACGTCGTTGGGGATGTACTCCTCCCCCACGGGCATCAGCGTCTCGATCACCGGATGGCGGCCCTGACGGATGTCGATGCGCTTGCCGTCGTCCAGCACGGGACGCACGTAGCGGCGTTCGCAGGCGATGCGTGCGAAGGACTGGAGGCAGTCGATGCGCGCCACCGCGGCGGCGTCGCGCAGCATCGGCGCCAGCGAACCGCAGATATAGGCCATGATCCCGGCGTAGATGCGCTGCTCCAGGATGAGCATCTTCTCCTCAGCGCCGAGAATCTTCTCCTCGTACTCTTTCAGTTCGCCCGTAATGTAACGCTCGGCGTTGGCGAGGGTCTGCTTGCGTATCCACGTCTCGGGGACCTTGTCCTTGTGGGCGTTGCGGACCTCGATATAGTAGCCGAAAACGTTGTTGTAGCTGATCTTGAGCGACGGGATGCCCGTGGCCTCGCTCTCGCGCTGCTGGATGCGCGCGAGGTAGTCCTTGCCGTGGAGCGCGATGCGGCGCAGGTCGTCCAGTTCGGGATCGACGCCGTCGGCGATCACGCCGCCCTTCTGTATCTGGTTGTTCTGCGGGTCGGGGTAGATTTCGCGGGCGATACGCTCGCGGACCTCCGCCAGAGGGTCGATCTGCTCTGCCAGCGCATGCAGGCGGTCGTCGTCGGTGGACTCCAGCGCAGCCTTGAGCGTCTCGATGGCTCCGAGCGAGTTCTTGAGCTGCACCAGTTCGCGGGGCGTGACCCTCTGGGCGGCGATACGCCCCGCGATACGCTCCAGATCGCCCACCAGCGACACCTGCTCGCGGATGACATCCGCCAGATCGGCGTCTTTGATCAGCCGTTCCACCACATCGAGGCGCTCGTTGATCTTCGCGGGGTCCTTGATCGGCATGGCGATCCAGCGTTTCAGCAGGCGGCCGCCCATCGGCGTCAGCGTGCGGTCGATCACGTCGGCGAAACTGCACTTCTCGCGCGCGCCGTTCGACGAAAAGAGTTCGAGGTTGCGGATCGTGAACTTGTCGACCCACACGTAGTCGTCCTGGTCGATACGCGCAATGGAGGCGATATGGCCCGTCTCGCGGTGCTCGGTGAATTCGAGGTAGTAGAGAATGGCCCCGGCGGCCGAAATGCCGCTGGTGAAGTGGTCCACGCCGAAGCCCTTGAGGGATTTGGTCCCGAACTGCTTGCAGAGTTTCTCGCGGTTGACGTCCTCCGAAAAGACCCACTCGTCGAGACGGTAGGTGTAGAGTTTCGACCCGAACGAACCGGAAAAACGGTCCTCGTAGCCGCGCTGGTAGACGACCTCCTTGGGCTGGAGGTTCGAGATCAGCTTGTCTACATAGCTGTCCGCTCCCTCGGCCACATAGAACTCGCCCGTGGAGATGTCCAGAAAAGCCACGCCCGTCGTCTGCCGGCCGAAATAGACCGACGCGATGAAGTTGTTCTCCTTGTTGGCCAGGATGTTGTCGCCCAGCACGATGCCCGGAGTCACCAGTTCGATCACGCCGCGCTTGACGAGTCCCTTCACCAGCTTGGGGTCCTCCAGCTGCTCGCAGATGGCCACGCGCTCGCCCGCCCGCACCAGCTTCGGCAGGTAGGTGTCGATGGCATGGTAGGGAAATCCCGCCAGTTCGACGTACGTCGCCGATCCGTTGGCGCGGCGCGTGAGCGTGATGCCCAGAATGCCGCTGGCCTTGATCGCGTCGTCGCCGAAGGTCTCGTAGAAATCGCCCACGCGGAACAGCAGAATGGCGTCGGGATGTACTGCCTTGATGGAGTAATATTGCTTCATCAGGGGCGTCTCGACATATTTTTTGTCGATTTTCTTTTCGGAAGTCAAAATAGAATATTGTATAATTTATACAACAAAGATAGGCCTTTTTTGAATGCCGTGCAAAGCCGACATCCAATTTTTTTCGTCTGTCCGGCCGGTTCTTTCCGCCCAAGCGTCAGAGAATCCCGTTCTCGGAGAACACTTTGCGGTAAAACTCCGCCTTCCACTCCACGGGACGCGGGAAGGCCCGCGACGAGGAGGGCATGCGCCACAGCGTCAGGTCGCGCCCCGCAAAGGGCATCGGCACGCACTCCCCCACGGCCGGTTCGCCGCAGCCCGTGATGGCGCGCAGCGTGTCGGTGGCCTTCTGTCCCGTCGTGACGACGGCCCGGCAGGCGGGAATGCGGGCCAGCAGGGTTTCGAGATCTACTTTGCGCACCACTTGAAGTGACGCGTCCGACGCATTGTCCTTCAGCCGGATGACCTCCACGGCCGTATCGTAGAGCGCAATCCCCCGCTCACGGCAGAAGGCCTCGATTCGCTCCCGGTCGAACCGCCGTCCGCCCGGTTCCAGGAAGTGCATCTTGTCGCCCGTAGCAAGGTAGCCCACGATCCGCCACATGTCGTTTTGCAGGTTGGGATAGAAGAACTCCATCGACCAGCGGATGCGTTTGGGCGGAAAGCTGCCCAGCATCAGCAGGCGGGCGTTTTCGGGCAGGAAAGGTTCAAGGGGATGCCGTTCGCTATTCATAGAATTTTTCATCGAAATTTACAAGATATAATTTATCGGTGGCGCGCGTCAGGGCCGTATAGAGCCAGCGGAGCATGTCGCGCGACATCGGCTCGTCGCCGAACAGGCAGCGGTCGACGAAGACCGCCCGCCACTGTCCGCCCTGCGCCTTGTGGCAGGTCACGGCGTAGGCGAACTTTATCTGCAGCGCGTTGAAGTAAGGATCCTGCTTCAGTTTCTTTATACGGTCCGCCTTCAGGCGTATGTCCGCGTAGTCCTCCATGACGCTTTCGAACAGCCGGTTGTTCTGCTCGCGCGTCAGGGCAGGTGCCTCTGTGGTCAGACAGTCGGTTATGACGGTTGCCTGCAGCTCGTAGTTGTCGTAGTCGGGCAGTTGCAGCCACAGGTCGGCAAAGGTGAACCCATACAGCTCCCGCACGTTTCTCACACGCTGCACCACAGCCCTGTCGCCGTTGGCAAGGAACGATATGCCCGCCGTCGCTGTGTCTGCGGTGTCGTCCTCCCCACGGTCTGCCCCTTTGGTCGCGTCCTTCTTTATGCCCGCATCAGCAGGCGCGTCCTTCTCAGCCCAGTAATAGTTGTTGCGCACCACCATTATCATGTCGCCCGTGGTGAGCATGTCCTCACGCCCCAGCACGGTGTTGCGTATGCCCTGGTTGTAGATGTTGGCACGCTTGTTGGAGCGCGTCACCACCATCGTCTCGTCCATACCCACCGCCGAATAGCTCGAGGCGAGCGTCTCGATGAGCTCGCTGCCGTTCACCCTCACCAC
>ERZ857801.1036-NODE-1036-length-32876-cov-11.889949_pt1 | contig 32876 bp, 38 predicted proteins | sample MGYA00519762_ERZ857801 | MGnify/ENA primary metagenome ERZ857801 (study PRJEB31778, sample SAMEA3449368) | human gut metagenome | biome: human gut; feature: human-associated habitat; material: faeces | place: United Kingdom | collected 2010/2012 ...
TTATATAATATTTAATAATTTAACTATTGATTTTTTGTTTTAGTTATGTTATATTTTCAGTATAATAAATTAATTAAGTTTCTAGATTAATTAACATATTAAAGCACTTCTATATAGCGGTGTTATTTTTTTGTCCTTTTTTAGTTAAGTTTCTAGCTTAATATAAAATAGGAGGAAAACAAATGAAAAATAATTTAGGCATAACCTTAGTATCTTTAGTAGTAACCATAGTTATCTTACTAATATTAGCAGGAGTAGGAATATCAGTATTAATTCAAACGGGATTATTTGAAAATGCAAACCAAGCAAAAAGTGTAACAGAAAATGCACAAAAAGATGAAAATAATATTTTGGAAGATTTTAATAAAAATATTAGTAAAGTAATTGGAACATCAAGAGAGGAATACTCAAATTTAGAAAATTCAAAATTAAAATTACTTACAACTGTTAGTGAAAATACTCAAAGAAAAATAGGCAAGTATAATATGTCAACTTTTATAAAAGATGAGAATGAGAATATAAAAGAGTTTTTAGAATATGACTCTAGTAATAATTGTTATATTGTAAAAAAATCAGCATGGTATATTTTGGATGTTAATATAGCATCAGCTCAAAATGAAGATTATCCTACAATATCTTTGAATATATTTATTAATAATGATAAATTTTCTTCTGTAATAGTAAAACCATTTAATGTATCATCTGATGCTAATTCAAAGTCAATTACTTTGTTTTTATCTACTGCTAATACAATAAGGTTTGAAAAAGAAATAGAAAGGTTTAATAATAATAATTGGAATCAGTGTTATGCAAGTATATTTGTTATGACAAAATAATAATATATTATATCTTTGAATAATAATAACTACCCGTTAAACAGGTAGTTATTGTTAATTAAAACTAATCCCATCAATACAATTATCAAAAATAAATTGCTTGATTTTTTCTTTATTATTAGTGCTATAAAACTCTGATAAAAGAGTCGTAAAACTTTCTAATTTATTATCAGGAACCTTTATAATGCCACATCCATTTTCAATCATAAATTTATTTGCACAAATAGTACTAGTTCTTTTATTTCCATCCCAGAATAGTTGACTTCGCATTCCGTACAACATATATTCAATAGCTTTTTCTGTTGGATTTTCTATTTCTAGAATATTGAATATATCTTGTTCTACTTTTTCTTTATTAGGAATATCGGGAATGTAATCAGTGCCAGTTATTTCTACTTTTCCATTTCGTAATGTTCCCCAAGATATACTTTCATTTCTTGAAACAAGTTCGTTAACTTTGCAAATAAAATTCATATCAAATGTTTCATTTATATTATTTATTACAAATTTCCAAGCATCTCTTAGATTTAAAATACATTGAATTTCATCTATTTTTAACTCAGGAACATTTATGCCATCCAAAATTGTTTTTATTTGTGATAATGTTACATTTAATCCTTCCATTCTTGCATTTGAATATATATTATCTACTAAATTTCTTTTTGCTAAAAATATGTTTTGTTCTAAAGTAAAATTATATTTGTTTTCCATATCATAAACTCCTATAGAAGGAAGTATATCATAAAAAATAAACTAATGCTAGATGTTTGAAAAAAATATTGAATGTTCACATAATTTTTTTTTCTTCATACTAATTGACAATTTATTGATTTGGTAGTATAATTTTAAAGTTAGAACAAAAAAATAAAAAAGTAAAAAATAAATTTTAAAGGGGTAATAAAAATGAACAACCAAAAAATAAGAAACATAGCAATAATAGCACACGTTGACCATGGAAAAACAACACTAGTAGATGCATTATTAAAACAAAGCCATGTATTCAGAGAAAACGAACAAGTACAAGAAAGAGTAATGGACTCAAATGACCAAGAAAAAGAAAGAGGAATAACAATACTTTCTAAAAATACATCAGTAATGCACGGAGACATCAAAATAAACATAGTAGACACACCAGGACATGCTGACTTTGGAGGAGAAGTAGAAAGAGTTTTAAAAACAGTTGATGGTGTTTTACTATTAGTTGATGCATTCGAAGGAGCAATGCCACAAACAAGAGAAGTTCTAAAGAAATCATTAGCATTAGGACTAAAGCCAATAGTAGTAATAAACAAAATAGATAGACCAGGAGCACAACCAGAAAAAGTTGTAGACCAAGTTATCGAATTATTTATTGAATTAAATGCTACAGATGAACAATTAGACTTCCCAGTTGTATATGCATCAGCAAAAAATGGGATAGCAAAAATGGACTTAGCAGATGAAACAACAGATTTATCTTGCTTATTTGAAACAATAATCAACACAATAGAACCACCAAAATGTGAATTAGAAGGACCAGCACAAATGTTAGTATCTAACATAGATTATGATGATTATGTTGGAAGAATTGGTATAGGAAGACTTGAAAGAGGAACAATGAAAGTTGGAATGCCAGTTAGTATATGTGGAAAAGAAGACAAAATTACACAAGGAAGAATTGCAAAATTATATACACACGTTGGACTTAAAAAAGTAGAAGTTGATGAAGTTGGAGCTGGAGATATCATAGAATTTGCAGGTTTACCAGATATTAACATAGGAGATACAGTATGTGATTTTGACCATCCAGAAAAAATACCATTTGTTGATATAGATGAACCAACAGTAACAATGACATTCAGTGTAAACAATGGACCATTTGCTGGAAAAGAAGGACAATTTGTAACATCAAGACATATAAGAGATAGATTATATAAAGAACTAGAAAGAAACGTATCATTAAGAGTAAAAGATGGAGAAACACCAGACTCATTTGAAGTATCAGGTAGAGGTGAATTACATTTATCAGTATTAATTGAAACAATGAGAAGAGAAGGATTTGAACTATTAGTTTCAAGACCAAAAGTTATCTTCAAAGAAATTAATGGAGTTAAATGTGAACCAATAGAATTATTAGTTGTAAACGTACCAGATGACTGTGTCGGAAATGTTATTGAAAAATTAGGTAGAAGAAAAGCTGAAATGATTAATATGGAACCAGCAGAAGCTGGACATACAAAAATAGAATTTAGAATTCCAGCAAGAGGAATAATTGGTTATAGAACAGAATTCCTTACAGATACAAAAGGTGAAGGAACAATGAACCATATATTCGATAGCTATGAACCATACAAGGGAGACATCCAAGCACGTGTTAGAGGAACAATAGTAGCCTTTGAACCAGGTAAATCTGTAACATATGGATTATACAATGCTCAAGATAAAGGTGATTTATTCATAGGACCAGGTGTAGATGTTTATGAAGGTATGATTGTTGGTCTAAACTCTAGAGGAGAAGATTTAGCAATAAATGTATGTAAAGAAAAACATTTAACAAACACTAGAGCATCAGGTTCAGATGAAGCCTTAAGATTAGTTCCACCAATTCAAATGTCACTTGAAAAAGCAATTGAATTTATTCAAGATGATGAATTAGTAGAAGTAACACCAAAATCAATAAGATTAAGAAAGAAAATATTAGATTCTAAAGAAAGAGAAAGAGCTAATAGAAACAAATAAAACAAAAAGGTTAGGCATTAGCTTAACCTTTTTATAAATATAAAAGATGAGGTAACAAAATGAATAAAGAAGAATTAGAAAAAATAAAACAAAAAGCATTAGAAGAACATATACCAATTATAATGGATGATACTTTAGAAGTAATAGAAAAACAATTAAAAGAAAAGCCACCAAAAAGAATATTAGAAATAGGGGCAGCAGTAGGATATTCAGCAATGTGCTTTTCAGACTTCTTAGCAGATGGAGGAAAAATAGACACAATCGAAAGAGATGAAGAAAGAATAAAAGAAGCTAAAATAAATTTCAAAAATGTAGGAGTAGAAGAAAAAATAAAATTGTATGAAGGAGATGCAGTAGAAATATTACCAACATTAAATGAAAAATATGATATGGTATTTATAGATGCTGCGAAAGGAAAATACCCATTTTTCTTGAAAGAAGCTTTAAGAATGATAAATAAAAATGGAATAATATTTGCAGATAACATATTATATAAAGGATATGTTATGAGTGATTATAATAAACATAAGCAACGTACGGCCGTAAGAAATTTAAGGGAATATATAAAAGAAGTAACAGAAAGTCCAAATCTTGAAACTGAAATATTAGAAGTTGGAGATGGATTGGCTATTAGTAGAATAAAATAGTAAAAGACACCGAAATAATCGGTGTCTTTTTGAAATTTTAACAATGTTGATTTTAAAACAATCGTGATCTTTCAAACAATGTTCTAGAATTTACGAGCCCAGCAGTATCTTTAATAATTTTACCGTCACTATCAAGTAAGAAACCAGGCATATGAACTGATGCCGCATCAAAGAGATTCATAAAGTTGTCATCTCCATATCTTATTTTGTCATAAATCTTATGAGAAGCAGGTCCTGACTCAGCATGTAAATCCATTAAATGAGTTCTAATCTGTATTTCAATTGGATTTCCGATTGGATCAAAAAGAATTACATGTAAAGATTGATATCCAAAATTAATCTTTGGATGAAAAATGTAATCTTTCACAAATCTCTGATAATCATATGGAACTTTTGAAGTTTCTGGAACATAAATATCAGGGAACTCCGCTGAATTAAATCCTGCAGTTTTCATCATAGGTTCTGCTTCACAGAGCTGATATTTTTTTAATCTAGTAAAAAACTTAATTACATATTCCATCAAAGCATAACAGGAATCAGTACCTGTTTTTGGATTATCATCATAAATTATGATACGGCAACCTTTCATGTCTCTGACTTTTTCGATTGGTTTTCCAGTTTCACAAAATAGAGAACATTTTGAACAGAATTTTAAAAATGACTTTCTCCGGCTAATAAAGTCGAATTTTAATGTTGGAAAATTTGTATAAATTCCTTCATACAAGTCATCTAAATCCTTTGGGTGGGTAACCTGCTGTTCGTCAATTAATAGAGATTGAAAATAAGTTAATTTGTTACTAAAATCAATAAATTGTTCTTGTTCTGTATCTACATTCATCAAAAACATATTAATAGCATTTGGAATGCTTGATGCTTTATATAAATACGGAATTATTTCACTTACCACATTTGTAGACATAGTGATCTCCTTTCAAATATAAAATATATACTTACGTATACATAACATTATACTATATATTGGAAAAATAGTCAAATAAACATTGAAAAATACAGTGTTACATGTTATACTATAAATACAGTGAAAAATGAGAAAAGAGGTAAAAAAATGAAAAAAATAGAATTATTAGCACCAGCAGGTTCATTTGAAAAAGCAAAAATAGCATTTTTATATGGAGCAGATGCAGTATATTGTGGAACATCATCATTATCATTAAGAACAAGAGCAGATATGGGAAATGATGACTTGGTAAAAACAATAGAATATGCACATAGCATAGGAAAAAGAGTACATGTAACACTAAACATTTTTGCATGGGATGAAAAATATGAAGAAATAATAGAAATGGCAAAAATATTAAATGAAGTAAAACCAGATGCTATAATAGCAGCAGATGGTGGAGTTATGGAAGTATTAAAAAAATATGCTCCAGATGTACCAATCCATGTAAGCACACAAGCAAATGTTGTAAGTTTACATGCAGCTAACTTCTGGTATAAAAATGGTGCTAAAAGAGTTATAATGGCAAGAGAAGCAAACAAAGAACAAATAAGATACATAATGGGAAATAAACCAAAAGACTTAGAAGTAGAAATGTTTGGACATGGAGCAATATGTTTTGCATATTCAGGAAGATGCTTCTTAAGTGATTTTTTATGTGGAAGAAGTGCAAATTTAGGTGATTGTGCACAAAGCTGTAGATGGTCATATAACCTTTATGCAGAAGAAAAAAACAATCCAGGTCAATTAATGCCACTTGAATCAGATGAAAATGGAACGAGTATTTTTTCATCAAAAGATTTATGCTTAATAAAAGAAATACCAGAAATAATTGATATGGGAGTAGATAGTTTAAAAATAGAAGGTAGATTAAAAACAGAATATTATGTAGCAAGTGTTGTAAATGCATATAGAACAGCTATAGATGACTATATGAAAGACCCAGAAAATTACGATTACACAAAATATTTAAACGAATTAGAAAAAGTAAAAACAAGACCATTTACTACATTCTATTTTAATGATAGAAAAAATGAAGATATACAAGACTTTAGTGGAAAACAATACAATGATAAATATGAATTTGGTGGAAAAATTGTTGAAGCAAAAGAAGAAAAATCAGTAATAGAAATAAAAAATAAATTAACAGTTGGAGATACATTAGAAATACTAAAACCAGGACAATTTGAACCAATAGAATTTAAAATAGAGCAATTATGGGATTATGAAACAGGAGAAAAAATAGACTTTGTAAGTCCAGGAGTTAAAGGACAAAAAGTATTAATGAATATTCCTGTAAAATGTGAAAATAATTGGATTATGAGAAGAAAAAAGGGGAACTAAAAAGTTCCTCTTTTAATCTGTACTACTCTCATCATTTAATAGTATATCTAATATTTTAGGATATATTTTTGAAGCATTTTTATTCCAATTATCAACAATTCTTTTAGCTCTATCTCTAGAACCAGCAAAAGTTTTTACTTCAAAAATAGTTTCATTATTATCTGAAATTTTGCATTTTATAGTATAATCATTTTCATTTTTAGGAATAAATTCAGCGATAACAGAAGTCTCATCTGTTATTGAAGAAATTTCTTTTTTAAAAACATTATCAGCTTTTAATTTTAATAATCCTGGAAGTACATCTTGTGTTAAGTTTAATGCATTTTTTCCTTCTGTTGTTATTTTTAGTACAGATTCTGCTTCATCTTTAGTGAATATTCCTACTAACTTTGAATCCATTAAATCTGTTAATACTTCTTTAAAATAAAAATAATTAACATCATTTATTGAAGCTATAATTTTATATAGTCCATCTTCAATTATTCCTGAATTTAGTTGATTTAAGATGTATAAAATTAGAACTTTATTCTCAGCCAAAGCAGTAGTATTATCTGAACTAGACATCATAAATAGCACTCCTTACTTTGTTTTTTTGCATTATATCACATAATTTCACAATTGTAAAATGTTTTTTTGGCATATGTTGGAAAAATTTTGCATATATATAATAGTATGGGACAAGATGTTACTTGCAAATAAATTTTAATAGCTTGTGGGGTGAAATATGTTGGAATTATTACTTTTGAGTGCGATTGGAATGATTTTAGAAAATCTTAATTGATTTTTGGGGGAATGTTCACGTCGAGCGCTAGCGAGGACTAAGTGAAAGGGTCCCGAAAAATTAATTTAGATTTTCTTAAATTATGTATTGAGCCGAAAAAGAAATAATTCCAACATATTTCACCCCACAAGCTATTAAAATTTATTTGCTAAGAGTCACAAAATAAAAAAAACAGTTGCACACTTTTTTTATTAATGTTAATATGTAATTGGAAATATATTTATGGAGGTACTGATTTGAAAAATTATGATATCGTAAATGACAGCGAAAGCTTAGAAAAAGCAATCGCAAGAGCGAAAAAGGCTCAAAAAGAATTTGCTAAATATTCTCAAGAAGAAGTAGATAAAATCTTCTTTAAGGCAGCATTAGCAGCTAACCAAGCAAGAATACCACTTGCAAAATTAGCAGTAGAAGAAACTGGAATGGGAGTGGTTGAAGATAAAGTAATAAAAAATCACTTTGCATCAGAATACATCTACAACAAATATAAAAATGCTAAAACGTGTGGTGTATTAGAAGAAGACAAAGCTTTTGGAATTAAAAAAATAGCAGAGCCAATAGGAATTATAGCAGCAGTTATACCAACAACAAATCCAACTTCAACAGCTATATTTAAAACATTAATAGCATTAAAAACTAGAAATGCAATAATAATTAGCCCTCATCCAAGAGCTAAAAAATGTACAATAGAAGCAGCAAAAATTGTATTAGAGGCAGCAGTTGAGGCAGGAGCACCAGAAGGTATAATTTCATGGATTGATGTTCCATCTTTAGAATTAACAAATATGTTAATGAGTAAATCAGATACAATTTTAGCAACAGGTGGACCTGGAATGGTAAAAGCTGCATATTCAAGTGGAAAGCCAGCATTGGGAGTAGGTGCGGGAAATACACCAGCAATAATTGACGAATCAGCAAACATAGTATTAGCGGTAAATTCAATAATTCATTCAAAAACATTTGATAATGGAATGATATGTGCTTCAGAGCAATCAGTAATAGTAATGGATTCTATATATGATAAAGTTAAAGAAGAATTCAAAGAAAGAGGATGCTATTTCTTAAATGATGAAGAAATTGAAAAGGTTAGAAAAACAATAATTATAGATGGTTCTTTAAATGCAAAAATAGTAGGGCAAACAGCTTATACAATAGCAAAACTTGCAGATGTTGAAGTTCCAGAAAGTACAAAAATATTAATAGGAGAAGTTGAAAATGTAGATAGTTCAGAAGAATTTGCTCATGAAAAATTATCTCCAGTACTTGCAATGTATAAAGCAAAAACTTTTGAAGAAGCAATAGAAGAAGCAAATACACTAATTTGCGATGGAGGACATGGACATACTGCTTCAATTTATATAGACACAATAAAAGAACAAGAAAAATTAAATAAATTTGAAAACAGAATGGAAACTTGCAGAATATTAGTAAATACACCAGCTTCTCAAGGTGGAATAGGTGATATATATAACTTTAGATTAAATCCATCATTAACCTTAGGATGTGGTTCATGGGGTGGAAATTCAGTTGCAGAAAATGTAGGAATAAAACATTTAATAAATATAAAAACAGTAGCAGAGAGGAGAGAAAATATGCTTTGGTTTAGAGCACCTGAAAAGGTATATATAAAAAGAGGATGTCTACCAGTAGCTTTGCAAGAATTAAAAGATGTAATGAATAAAAAGAAAGTATTTATAGTAACAGATACATTTCTTTATAAAAATGGTTATACAAAATGTGTAACAGATAGATTAGATGAACTTGGAATACAACATACAACATTTTTTGATGTTGAACCAGACCCAACATTAAGCTGTGCAGAAGAAGGAACAAAAGCAATGAGAGACTTTGAACCAGATTGCATAATAGCAATAGGTGGAGGCTCAGCAATGGATGCTGCTAAAATAATGTGGGTAATGTATGAACATCCAGAAGTTGATTTTATGGATATGGCAATGAGATTTATGGACATAAGAAAAAGGGTATATACATTTCCACATATGGGAGATAAAGCATATTTTATAGCTATACCAACATCATCAGGAACAGGTTCGGAAGTTACACCATTTGCAGTTATAACAGATGATAAAACTGGTACAAAATATCCATTAGCTGATTATGAATTATTACCTAAAATGGCAATAGTTGATACAAATATGATGATGAGTGCTCCAAAAGGACTAACTTCTGCTTCAGGAATTGATGCAGTAACTCATGCTTTGGAAGCTTATGCATCAATGATGGCAACAGAATTTACAGATGGATTAGCAATAGAAGCATTAAAAGTAATTTTTGAATACTTACCAAGAGCTTATGAAAATGGTCAAAATGATGTAGAAGCAAGAGAAAAAATGGCTCATGCTTCAACAATGGCAGGAATGGCTTTTGCAAATGCATTTTTAGGAGTATGTCATTCAATGGCACATAAATTAGGAGCTTTCCATCACGTACCACATGGAATAGCAAATGCATTATTAATAGATGAAGTTATAAGATTTAATTCAGAAGAAGTACCAACAAAAATGGGAACATTCCCACAATATGATCATCCGCATACACTAAATAGATATGCACAAGTTGCAGATGCTTTAAAATTAGGTGGAAATACAGATCAAGAAAAAGTTGATAATTTAATAAAAGCTATAGATGAATTAAAAGAAAAAATAGGAATTAAAAAAGCAATTAAAGACTACGTACCAGATGAAAAAGATTTCTTAGATAGATTAGATGCAATGTGCGAGCAAGCCTTTGATGACCAATGTACAGGAGCAAATCCAAGATATCCATTAATAAGTGAAATAAAAGATATGTATTTAAGAGCTTATTACGGAAAATAAGTAATATAAAAAAGTGTCGAAAATAAAATCGACACTTTTTATGTTGGAAAAAATAATCTTGCTTAAAACAAAAAAATATAGTAAAATAAAATCACAAAAAAAGAGACAAAAGGAGAAAAAATTGGTAGCAGAAGTAATAATAAATAGTTCAGCAAAAAAATTAAATAGAACCTTTGACTATAACATTCCAGAAGAATATCAAGATATGGTCTTTGTTGGAACAAAAGTGCTAGTACCATTTGGAAAAATGAAAAATCTAGAAGAAGCACATGTAGTAAAGATAAAAGAAAAATCACAATTTGAAATCAAAGATATAGCAAAAGTAGAAACAGGTCTAACCGATAGGCAAATTGAAATGGCAAATTGGATGGCAAATAGATATTTTTGCAATATTTCTGAATGTATAAAATTAATGCAAACACCAGGAACAAGAACAAAAAATGTCAATAATCGAATTCAAGATAAAAAAATAAATGTTGTATATTTAAAAAAAGAATATGATGAAATATTATTTTGTATAGAAGCAGGAAAGATAAAATCAGAAAAACAAAAAAGAATATTAAATTTTGTAAAATCCAATGAGGGTTGTACAGTAGCTGAAATAGAGGTATTTACAGATTGTTCAAGAGCAATTGTAAATACATTAGTAAAAAATGGATATTTAGAAATCACAGAAAAGAAAATTAACAGAAATCCATTAATAAATAAAAATATAGAACAAAATCAAAAATTAAAGCTAACAGATGAACAGGAAAATGCCTTTAAAAAAGTCCAAAATGCAATGCAACAAAATCAATTTGAAGAGTTTTTATTATATGGTGTAACAGGCTCAGGGAAAACAGAAGTGTATTTACAATTAATACAAGAAGCAATAGAAAATAATAAAACGGCAATTGTATTAGTACCAGAAATATCGCTAACACCACAAATGTTAGATAGATTTATCGCAAGATTTGGAAAAGAACAAATTGCAGTTTTACACAGTAAATTATCAATTGGTGAAAGACATGATGAATGGGAAAGAATAAAAGAAGAAAAAGCCAAAATTGTAATAGGAGCAAGGTCTGCAATATTTGCTCCAATAAAAAATCTTGGTATTATAATAATAGATGAGGAACACGATAGTTCATATAAATCAGAATCAACACCTAAATATAATGCAAAAGAAATAGCAAAAAAAGTAGCAAAAGAAAATAATATTCCTTTAGTTTTAGGAAGTGCAACACCAGATTTAACAACATATTATAAAGCAAAAGAAAAGAATGAAATAACACTATTAGAACTAACAAAAAGAGCAAATAATTCAGCTCTTCCAAAAGTAGAAATTGTAGATTTAAAACAAGAATTAGCAAATGGCAATAGATCAATGCTTAGTATGGATTTATATCAATCAATAGAAGAAAATTTGAAAAATAAATTACAAACAATTCTATTTTTAAACAGAAGAGGTTATTCAACATTTATAATGTGTAGAAATTGTGGGTATACTGTTAAATGCAAAAATTGTGATATAAGTATGACTTATCATAGTTATGAAAATAAATTAAAATGTCATTATTGTGGTTATGAAGAAAAACTAGTAAAAATATGTCCAGAATGTGGAAGCGATAAAATAAGATATTTTGGAACAGGAACACAAAAACTAGAACAAGAAATTCATAAGCAATTTCCACAAGCAAAAACAATTAGAATGGATGTAGACACAGTAACAAAAAAAAATTCACATGAGGAAATATTAAATAAATTCAAAAATGAAGATATTGATATATTAATAGGAACTCAAATGGTAGTAAAAGGACATCATTTTCCAAAGGTAACTTTAGTTGGTGTGATTGCAGCTGATAGTTCTCTAAATATAGATGATTATAGAGCAACAGAAAGAACATTTCAAATTTTAACCCAAGTCGCAGGAAGAGCTGGTAGAGAAAATTTGCCAGGAAAAGTTATAATTCAAACCTATAATCCAGAAAATTTTAGTATACAGGAAGCACAAAAACAAAATTATGATAAATTTTATGAAACAGAAATCGCCTTAAGAAAACAGTTGAAATATCCACCATTTTGCGATATAATAGTAATTGGATTTAATAGTACAAATGAAGATGAAATTAAGAAAGTATCACAAGAGATATTTGAAAAATTAAAAGACAAAATAGATAAAGAACAATTCAATATCTTTAAGCCAATGCCATCACCAATAGATAAAATACAAAACAAATTTAGATGGAGAATTATCATAAAAGGAAATATGACAGAAGAAGCAAACAAAATCTTCAATGACACATTAAAAGAAATATATCAAAAAAATTACAAAAATACAAAAATAACAATAGATGTTAATCCCAATAATATGAGTTAATAAAGAAAAAGGAGGAGTAAAAATGGCTATTAGAAATTTAAGATTAGAAGGAGACGAGATTTTAAAAAAGAAATCAAGAGAAGTTGAAACAATAGATGACAAACTACAAATATTAATAGACGATATGATAGAAACAATGCATAAATATAATGGTGTAGGTTTAGCTGCAGTTCAAGTTGGAATTTTAAAAAGACTTGTTGTAATAGATATTTATGATGATAATGGTCCAATTGTTTTAATTAATCCAGTTATTTTAAAAACAAAAGGAGAAAGAGAAGTAGAAGAGGGATGCTTAAGTTTCCCAAATAAATTTGCAAAAGTTATTAGACCAGAGGAAGTTGTAGCTGAATATACAGATAGAACTGGTAAAAGAATGAGAGTAAAAGCCAAAGAGTTATTAGCTCAAGCAATTTGCCATGAAGTAGACCATTTAAATGGTGAAGTTTTTATTGATAAAATTTTGCCTGGAACTTTAGAGTATGTAGAACCAGAAAATTAGGAGGTTTAACAATGTTAAAAATATTATTTATGGGTACACCAGATTTTGCAAGAGAGAGTTTAGAAGCGGTTTACAATGCTGGTTATGAAATTTTAGGAGTTGTTACAAATCCAGATAAACCAAAAGGAAGAGGAATGAAAATGGTAGCATCTCCAGTAAAAGAATTTGCATTAGAAAAGGGATTAACCGTTTATCAACCAGAGAAAGTAAGAAAAAATGAAGAGTTTATAGAAAAAATAAAAAGCTTAAATCCTGACGTAATCTGTGTAGTAGCATATGGAAAAATATTACCAAAAGAAATATTAGAAATTCCTAAATATGGATGTATAAATGTACATGGTTCATTACTTCCAAAATATAGAGGCGCAGCACCAATTCAATGGGCAGTTTTAAATGGAGATAAAGAAACTGGTGTTACAACAATGTATATGGATATTGGAATGGACACAGGAGATATGATTTTAAAAGAAAAAGTAGAAGTTGGAGAAGATGAAACAACAGGAGAATTATGGGACAGACTTTCTAAAATAGGTGGAAAATTATTAGTAGAAACTTTAAAACAAATAGAAGATGGAACACCTCCTAGAGAAAAACAAGGAGAAGAGTTTACTATGGCTCCAATGTTAAATAAAGAAATGTCAAAAATTAATTGGGATGAACAAACAGCTCAAAACATAAAAAATCTAGTAAGAGGGTTAAATCCTATTATGGGAGCATATACATTTTTAGATGAAAAGAAAATAAAATTTTGGAAAGTTGATATTGCAAAACAAGATGAAATTATTGCAGATAATATAGAAACATTAAAAAACGGAACTGTAATTCTAGCAAATCCTAAAGAAGGACTTTTCATTAAAACTAAAGAAGGAATACTAAAGGTTTTAGAAATTCAAGGAGAAAACGCAAAGAGAATGAGTATTGGAGATTTCCTAAGAGGTATTCAAGATAATTTAACAGGAAAAATTTTTATATAATGATTGTAAATATAAATAGTTGAAAAAAATAATTCGATATGTTAATATAAGATTATACTAAAAGTAAAACAAAAGAAAAGGAGTACAAAAATATGAAAAACACTGAAAGCCTTGCAGGCGTACACACACACACACACACACACACACACACACAAGTAGTTTAAATGAAAATAAAAAAATAGATAAAATAGAAAGAGATAGGAATATTAATCCAGTGTCAATACTAGATACTGGTTGATATTGCTGTCTTTTTATGTTTATTAAATAAAAAAAGGAAATGGTGAAGTAGGAAAATGAAAAAAAATAATAAAGGTATAACATTAGTGTCATTAGTGATAACTATTGTGATTTTATTAATATTAGCAGGAGTTGCAATAGCTACATTGACACAAACGGGATTATTTGAAAACACAAAACAGGCAAAAAATGCTATGGAAAATGCACAGATTGAAGAAAATGAAATTTTAGTAGGTTATGAAAATAAAGTAAATGAAATTGTTGGCGGAGTTAACGGAAGTAGAGATAATGCATCAGAGAGTGAAGCATTGAGAAAACAAAAGACTATGTCAGAAAAAGAGCATTTTACTGGTGAGTATTATTTGGATAATAAGCCAATATATGCTAAGACAATTTATATTGAATCGTTACCGAATAAGCAACAATTAAAGTACGAATATAATATTAATGATGTAGATGAAATTTGGTTAGACCAATCAAAATGTTATTGGATTAATAAAAATGGTGAAAGAGGTCCATTACCGCATGTTTCTCCAAGTCAAGAGTGGTCAATAGAATTGGTTATATTAGATAATAAATATATTAGATTAAGTTCGGGTGTGGATTCTAGAAATTATTCAGGATATATTACATTTAATTATACAAAAACAACAGACTAAAACAATAATGAAATAAAAAATGATATTGTATTATATATCACATAAATTTTATTTTCTTAAAAATTGCACACTATATAATACAATATCTATTCACTTAAAATTTTATATTGTCAAGACTAGTCAAATAAGTTTTTTACATATAATTCCTTATTTTTAAGTTCATTATTCTTTCCTTGTAATAAATTTTCAAAAAACATAACTAAATAATCAAAAGTAGGGTAAATTCCTTTTGGAATATTTCCATAATTACTTCGTACTAAAGCATTTCTAAAGTACAAACTTTTATCTTTAAACATATCATTATTAACGTTAAATCCCATACTGTTAAGATACTTTTCGATAAATACTGCAGTTGTTCTAGTATTGCCTTCTCCAAAAGGATGTACCTGCCAAATGCTAGAAGTAAATTTAGCAATATGTTTTATGAGTTCATCATTATTTAATTTAGAGTAATCAAATTCTTTTTCCTCTTTAAAATCATAATCAAAGTAGTTTTCTATATCTTGATAATTTACATATTTAACGGTATCACCATTAAGTATATCTTCTTTTTTTGTAATATTATAATTTCTATAATTACCAGCAAAGTCATAAATATCTTTAAATAAGAATTTATGAATATTTTTTAAAGTGATAGGGCTAAAACCAAAACTTTTATCTTCTAATAATTGAGCTATTCTTAGTGAGACTAAATCACATTCTTTTTCCTTTTGAATACTTATGTTGTTAGAATCTTGTGTTTCATAGTATTTTTTTAACAAGTTTTCTATTTCGTAATATTTAAGTTCACCACTGATGTTTTTTTGAGATAAATCTATTAAATACTTAGAAGGCTCTAAATTATCAACTTTATTTAAACCAATACCAGTGTTCCAATATTCTTGCTTTTTATTATTATCAGTTGTTTCATTTTCAATTATATAATTTTCTTCATTATACATATAAAACCTCCTAAAAATCATCTTTTAATATATTTTATAGTATATCATAAATTACCTAAAATTGCTATAATTTTGATTATAAAATTTATAGAGATTAGTAAAAAAATATGAATGAACTTTTAAATAAAAAATAGAAATTATTTTTATTGAATTTTTTTATTTAAAAAAGGTTGTAAAAAATACCAAAAATTGATATACTTATAACATAAATAAGTATATCTTTTTTTCTTGCTAAAAATAAAGGAGAAAACAAGATATAAAAGGAGGTATTTTCATGAGTGAAGAAAAAGTAAATCAAGAAAATGAACAAAAAATAAAAGAAGAGGTAAAAGAAGAGGAAAACGGAATAGAAATATCAACAGATGTTATAGCAGTAATCGCTGGTGTAGCAGTATCTGAGGTACAAGGTGTAGCTGGAATGGCAGGAGGTTTTGCAGGAGGCATTTCAGAAGTATTTAGTGGAAAGAAAAATATGGCAAAAGGAATAAAAGTTGATAAAACAGAAGCTACTGCAAAAATAGATGTAAATATTATAGTTGAATATGGTTCAAGAATTCCAGATGTTGCTTTTGAAATTCAAAATAGAGTTAAAAAAGCAGTTGAAAGTATGACAGGATTTAAAGTAGAAGAAGTAAATGTACATGTTCAAGGTGTAAATACAGATGTTGCTAAAAAATCTGAAGAAAAACCAGTAGAACAAGTAGAAGAAAACAAAGAAGATAAAGAATAATAAAAAAACAAAAAGAAAAAAGAGAGGTAAAGAAAATGAAAATTATAGAAAAAATCACACTAATATTATATTCAAATATAATATTAATAATGTCAGTTATATTATGTTTATTAGTATTTGGATGGCTAGATGCAAATGTTGTAGCAAATTTAGCAAAAGCACTATTAATAGGAGAAAAATCATCAGGAATAATTTTAGGAGTAAGTGTAGTATTTATCTTATTATCAATAAGATGTATATTCTTTGACCCAACTTCAAAACAAGAGCAAAAAGATAAACAAGGAGTATTACTTGCTAATGATAATGGAAAATTAATGATATCTAAAGAAACAATAGAAAATTTAGTAGAAGCAGTAACAAAAGAATATAAAGAAGCAAAAGATGTATCTTCTAGAGTTGAACTAGATAAAAACAATAATGTAAATATATATGTTAATTTAGTAGTTGGTTCAGAAACTATAATAAAAGACTTAACAGTAGATTTACAAAATAGAATAAAAGAAAAAGTAAAACAATCAGCAGACTTAGAAGTAAAAGAAGTAAATATAACAATAAAAAAAGCTGTCCAAGAAAAACAACGTAAAATAGAACAAGCATAGATAAAATAGAAAGGAAGCAAAAAAATGGAAGATATAAAGAATTTTTTAAGTAAATACAAAGGTGCAATTATTGGAGTAATCGTAGCAATTATAATTTTAGCAACTAGATTATATGAAGTAATAGTTGGAATATTACTAATTTTAGCAGGTGCATTTGTAGGAAATTATATACAACAAAATAAAGATGAAGTAAAAGAAAAAACAAAAAAATTTATAGACAAAATGTAAAGGGTAAGGAAAGAGGAAATGAATAGATCAATAAGTAGAGAAAATGCTTTTAAATTAATATATAGTTTAGAAATTCAACAAAGCAATAATTTAGAAGAACAAATAGAATTATTTTTTGAAAGTAATAACATAGTAGACCAAGAAGCAAAAAAATATATAAAAAATGCAGTATTGGGAATTCAAGCAAATGAACAAGAAATATTAAAAAATATTGAAAACAACTTAAAATCAGATTGGAAATTAGGCAGAATATCAAAAATGGACTTATCTGTTCTAAAACTTGCAATTTATGAAATCGAATATACAGAAATACCATATAAAGTAGCAATAAACGAAGCAGTTGAACTTGCAAAAAAATATGGAGAAGATAAATCTAAAAATTTCGTAAATGGAGTTTTAGCAAGCATAGTAAAGGATATGTAATTTATGAATTATGAAGATATGGCTATAAGTGTTAGCGAATTAAATAGTTATATAAAAAATAAAATAGCAGATGATGAATACTTAAATAATGTTCTTATAAAAGGTGAAATATCAAACTTTAAAAACCATTATACAGGGCATATGTACTTCACTTTAAAAGATGAAAATTCATTAATAAAATGTATAATGTTCAAAAGTTATGCACAAAAATTAGATTTTATGCCAAAAGATGGAATGAAAGTTTTTGTATTAGGTGGAGTATCTGTTTTTGAAAGAGATGGAATTTATCAAATATATGTAAAAGCAATGCAAGAAGATGGAGTTGGAATTTTATACAAAAAATATGAAGAATTAAAACAAAGACTAGATGAAGAAGGCTATTTTGATGAAAGCCATAAACAAAAAATACCATTAATGCCTAAAGTAATAGGAGTATTAACATCACAAACAGGTTCTGTAATAAGAGATATAATAAATGTAAGTACACGTAGAAATCCAAATGTACAAATAAGATTATACCCTGTTCCAGTTCAAGGAGAAGGGGCAGCAGAAAAAATTGCAGATGGTATTAGATTTATGAATGAAAATAATTTAGCAGATGTTTTGATTTTAGCTAGAGGAGGAGGTTCATTAGAAGACCTATGGCCATTTAATGAAGAAATAGTAGCACATGCAATTTATAATTCTAAATTACCAATAATTTCGGCAGTAGGGCATGAAACAGACTTTTCTATATCAGACTTTGTAGCAGACTTAAGAGCACCAACACCATCTGCAGCAGCGGAACTTGCTGTTCCAGATATATATGAAATAAAACAAAAAATAAATGTATATCAAAATAGATTAAGAATGTCATTAGTAAAAAAAGTTGAAATAATGAAACTTAGATACGAAAAATGTATGAACAGTAGAGTATTTAAAGAACCAACTAGAAATATAAATGATAATTACTTAAGAATAGACAATTATATAAAAAGATTAGAAAATACAATAAAAATCAAACAAAAAGAAGAAAAAACAAAATATATAGAATTAATATCAAAATTAGATGCACTAAGTCCATTAAAAACTCTAACAAGAGGATATTCAATTGTAGAAACAGATAATAAGATTATAAAAAGTTCAAAACAATTGAGTGCAGGAGATAAAATAAAATTAAGATTTAGTGATGGACAAAAAAATGCAGAAATTTTGTAAATTTATACTAATTCTATAGATTAAAAACAGAAGAGGGGAATAAGAAAATGACAAACGGAACAAAAATATTAATAGGAATTATAGTTGTTGCAGTTATAATTACTGGAATAATAGTAGGAGTTGGAGCAAACAAAAGTAAAGATACATCAACAAATACACAACAAAACAATACTTCAATAATGGATGAATATTTAAATTCTGATAAAGAAGAAAATAATGTAGAAGAAAACATTGTAGAAAATGAAATGACAAATGAAGTAGAAAACAAAGTAAATAATACAACAGAAAGTGAAAATAAAACAACTACAAATACAGTAGTTAACAACACATCTAGTACAACAATAGTTGGAAAAGAAGAACAAGAAAGCCAAAAAGAAAATACATCAGCAAATGACGAAGATACTGCAATTGAATTAGCAAAAAAAGAATGGGGAATAAATGTAGATGCATATATCTTTGAAGCAGAAAAAAACTCAGATAGAACATTTGAGGTAACAGTAAGAAATCAAAATGATAGAAATGTTGTAACAGTATATCAAGTAAATGTAAAAACAGGAGCTGTTACAGAATAATAAAAAGTAAAGGAAGATAATTATGGCAAAAGCAAATTTTGAAGATAATATGGAAAACTTAGAAAAAATAGTTACAGAATTAGAAAAAGGTGAATTAAATTTAGATGACTCAATATCTAAATTTGAGGAAGGAATAAAAATTTCAAAAGAATGCAATAAAATCTTAGAAGAAGCAGAAAAAAAGATAACTATATTATTAGAAAAAGATGGTAATATAGAAGAAGAAAATTTTACAGCAGAATAATGCAAAGAGGGGATTAGAAAGTGAACAATATATTAGGATTCATTCAAAACAAATATATATATATACCATTTTTTTTGTGGTTTGCAATTCAAACATTTAAAGTGATATATGATTTAGTAACAACAAAGAAATTTAATTTTAAAAGAATAATGGGAGCTGGTGGAATGCCAAGTTCTCATTCAGCTATTGTAACAGGACTTGCAACTTTAATAGGAAAATATGAAGGAGTGAATACACCAATATTTGCTTTAGCATTAATTGTTGCATTTGTTGTTATGTATGATGCTTGTGGTGTAAGAAGAGCTGCAGGAAAACAAGCAGCTTTATTAAATAAGATTGTAGAAACACCTGGATTGTCTGGAGTTCAAGTTTCTGAGAGATTGGTGGAAGTTTTAGGGCATACACCAACTCAAGTTATTGTTGGAGCTTTGATAGGTGTTATTGTGGGATTAATTGCTTAATTCCACTTTTTTAGAATAAAGGAGGTAGATTATATGACAGATATAGAGATTGCTAAAAATGTAAAATTAGAAAAAATAGAAGATATTGCAAAAAAATTAAATATTGACGAAGATGATATTGAATGTTATGGGAAGTACAAAGCTAAAATTTCTAATGAAGTATATAAAAAATTAGAAAATAAAAAAGATGGAAAAATAATTTTAGTAACAGCTATAACTCCAACACCTTTAGGAGAAGGAAAGACAACAATTTCAATTGGAATTGCAGATGGATTGTCAAAAATAGGTAAAAAATCTATATTAGCATTAAGAGAACCTTCTTTAGGACCAGTATTTGGTATAAAAGGTGGAGCTACAGGTGGAGGTTATTCACAAGTTGCACCAATGGAAGATATAAATTTACATTTTACAGGAGATATTCATGCAATAACATCTGCCAATAATTTGTTATCAGCTATGATAGATAATCTAATTTATTATGGAAATAAATTAGATATACAAAAAGTTACTTGGAAAAGATGTGTTGATTTAAATGATAGACAATTAAGAAAAATTGAAACAGGACTTTCAGGAGAGAAAAAAATAGTTCCAAGAGAAGATTCTTTTGATATAACAGTTGCTTCAGAAATAATGGCTATATTATGCTTATCTGAAAATATAGAAGAATTAAAACAAAAATTAGGAAATATCATAATAGGTTATAATTCAAAAGAAGAACCTATTTATGCAAGAGATATAAAAGCAGATGGAGCAATGGCAGTATTATTAAAAGATGCAATAAAGCCAAATTTAGTACAAACTCTAGAACATACACCAGCGATAATACATGGAGGACCATTTGCCAACATAGCTCATGGATGTAACAGTATAATTGCAACAAAATTAGCTATGAAATTAGCAGATTATACAGTAACAGAAGCAGGATTTGGAGCTGATTTAGGGGCAGAAAAATTCTTAGATATAAAATGTAGAAAAGCTCAAATAAAACCAGATGTAGTAGTTATAGTTGCAACAATAAAAGCATTGAAATATCATGGTGGAGTTAATAATTTACTAAAACACATAGAAAATATAAAAGAAAAATTTGGATTAAATGTTATTGTAGCAATTAATAAATTTAATACAGACACAGAAGAAGAAATAAGTTCAATAAAAGAAAAATTATCAGAAAAAAATGTAGAATTAAGTTTAGTTGAAACTTTTGCAAAAGGTGGAGAAGGTGCTATAGATATAGCAGAAAAAATAGTTACACTATCAGAAAAAGAAAATCAATTTAGATATATTTATGATTTAAATGATGATATAAAAACAAAAATATCAAAAATAGCAACAAAAATTTATGGAGCATCAGGAGTAGAATTTACAGATATAGCATTACAAAATATAGAGCAAATAGAAAAATTAGGTTATAAAGAATTACCAGTATGTATTGCTAAAACTCAATATTCTTTTTCTGATGATAGTAAAAATTTAGAATGTAAAGAACCATTTACAATAACAATAAGAGATGTAGAACTAAAAGCAGGAGCTGGGTTTGTTGTAGCATTGGCAGGAAAAATAATGACAATGCCTGGGCTTCCAGAAGTGCCTGCTGCTGAAAATATAGATATTGATAATAATGGAAATATTAGTGGAATTTTTTAATGTCAATAAATGTCGAAAAATGTAGATTGAAAAGTTTGGAAAAAAGTGTTATAATATAAATATACTAAATTTTAGGAGGAATTTTTAATGACAGGTAATGTAAAAGACAACAAAAGAATTGCATGTTACGGTGATAGTTTGGCAGTGATAGAGAAAGGGAAAATTATTAAGCGGATTATTATAGACGAGGATATCATAAAAGATAAAATTGATACTGTAATTAAAAAAAGAGAAACTAAATTAGAACCATATAACATCTTTAGAAAGAGTGTAGAAGATATAACTGGTTATACATATTACGGATGTAGAACGACTCCAATTATTGAAGGAGTTAGAGAATCTATTCATGATCAGAAGATTTATAAAATATGGAGTACTTATATTTTAAATACTGAAACAATGAAAAGACTACATGAAGAATATTTAGAAAGTCTAAAGATAAAAAAAGAAATTTCTAGGAAAAATGGTATAATTTTGTCAAGTAATAATCCTAATTTTAAGCCGTATATGTTACATGCACATAAAAGGTAAAAGTAATTCCTATGGAGCCCTGTTTAGGGCTCTTATTTTTTATAAAAATTATGCTTCATAATATTTATCTGTATCAGAATATAAATCTTCTAAAGTAATTCCTAAAACCTTACAAAATGCTAGAGCTTCAAAATCTTTAACTGTTTTTCTGCCATATTCAATTTCATAAATATCACAGTTATACATTGTAACTCCTAGTAAATCTAATTTACGACAAATTTCAGGTTGAGAAATTTTTTTTAATTTTCTAAATTTTTTAAGATTTTTTCCTACAATATTTAAATTTCCATTTAAAGTTTTTACTTTCATTATGATATCCTTTCATGTTAAATAAAATTAAAAGTTATTATTTGGGTATATTTTATAATAAAAATAAAAACAAAATTACAGGAACAAACTGTAAGTGTTACAAAAATATTTCATATTTTTTACAATTATATGACATAATATAAAAGGATTGAAAACTCAAACTTTAAATGCTATAATAAAAATACAGGTTCAACCTGCAGAATAAGGAGGAATATAAATGAATATTGGAAACAAAAGAGGAATTACTTTAGTAGCACTAGTAATAACAACCATATTCTCTTATGACGAAAATGTAAAATCTAGTAATAACAAAGGTTTCCTCCTACAAACAATTTAGTAAAATCATAAATTTTCAAATATTTAAAAGATGAATTGTAAAAAATAAAAACAATTTCATCTTTTTTTGATTTTATAATAAAAATTTAAAATTGAGAGGAGATTTAAAAATGATAGAGAACAAAGAGTTAAAAGAAAGATTTATTGATGAAAGAACAGGAATTGAATATAGTTTAGTTGGAGATTATTATATCCCTAATATAACAATACCAAATGCTAGAAGAACAGGAAATATAGGAAAGTATGTAAGATTAAAACTAAACTATATGAAGAAATACAAAATACCAGAATATACAGAAATGTTATTAAGTAATGAATTAAAAAGTTATTTACTAGATATAGAATATGAGTTCAAAGATAAATTAGAACTTTTAATAAAACAAATGGCAGAAAAAGAAAATGTAACAGAAGAATTAAAGACAAATAATCAATTAGAGTGGGTTAGAAAAATGAATAATATTAAAAATAGAGCAGAAGAAATTGTTTTAAATGAAGTTATTTATCAATGAAATATGAAATTGGTCAGATATATCTGACCAATTGAAAATGTAAAAAATTGACTTTTTTCGGATTTTTAATGAAAAATTTGGAAATAGATGTTATAATGAATTTTGCAAGAGCCTCTTGCAAAATTTAAAGAATGGAGAAAATAAACATGTCAAATGAAATAATTGATATTAATGAATATAAAGAAATTTTTTCAAGTATAAAAAATGAAATCTTAAAATCACAATATAGAGCAATGCAAGTAGTAAATGTAGAAATGATATATATGTATTGGAATATAGGAAAAATAATATCTAATAATATTAAATGGGGAAATAAATTTGTAGATAATTTAGCAATAGACTTAAAACTTGAATTTCCAGATATTACAGGATTTTCGCCTAGAAACATTAGATATATGAGAAAATTCGCTGATGAATATCAAGATGAAAAATTTCTGCAAGAGGTTCTTGCAAAAATTACTTGGTATCATAATGTTATTCTAATGGATAAAGTAAAAGATATAGAAGAAAGAAAATGGTATATTAGTCAAACTATAAAAAATGGCTGGTCTACTAATATTTTAAAGAATCAAATAAAAAACAAATTATATGAAAGACAAGCGATAGCTGATAAAACAACAAATTTTGAAAATACTTTACCAGACATTCAAAGTGATTTAGCTTTGCAAACTTTGAAGGATCCATATATTTTTGATTTTATAGCATTAAAAGGTCAAGTTAAAGAAAAAGAAATTGAAGAAGCAATGATAACAAAGATTAAAAACGTTTTATTAGAATTACGGAACAGGTTTTGCTTTTGTAGGAAATCAATATAAATTAACAGTTAGTGATAAAGAGTATTTTATAGATTTATTATTCTATCATTTAGAATTAAGATGTTATATTGTTGTAGAATTAAAGGCAAGAGAATTTTTACCAATAGATGCAGGACAATTGAATTTTTATTTATCAGCAGTAGATGATATATTAAGAAAAGATGGAGATAATCCAACAATAGGAATTATACTATGTCAAGATAAAGATAAATTAGTAGCAGAATATGCATTAAAAGATATTAATAAACCAGTAGGTGTTAGCGAATATAAGTTATTACAAGATATACCAGAATATTTACAATCACAATTACCAAAAGCAGAAGAAATAGAATTGCATATTAAAGATATTGAAGAAATAGAAAAACAGTAAGATAATGAGGAATAATACATTAAATTTTCTCGACAGTGTCGAGAAAATTGTGCAACGGCGGTTGCACAATTAGAAAAAGAAAATATGTAATTGAATTATCCAGACGTCTGGATAATTTAAAAATAAAAAAGTCGTTTTAGATTAAAAAGTCTAAAGCGATTTTTTTTGGAAATTTTTTATCTACAATTTTAAGATATAAACTTATATTACTTATATATCAAAAACGGAAATAAAGCCAAAATAAAGCGAATTAAGAGAGGAGGGGATGGCAATGTCAAATTTAAATTTAAAAGGATTATGGATTCCAATAGAAATATTAACAGAAAAAAATTTGAGTGATAAAGAAAAACATATATATTCACTTGTAATATTTTTAAGTCAAGAAAAACAATATTGCTTTTGTACCAATAAAACTATAAGCGAACTTTTAAATATATCAGTAACACAAGTATCAAAGCTAGTAAATTCATTAAAAGATAAAGGTTATATAAATATTGAAATGGTATATAAAGAAAATAGTAAAGAAGTAGATATTAGAAAACTAATACCTATTGAAGAAAAGTTAAATACCCTATTTAACAAAAGTTTAATACCCTCCCCAACAAAACTTCAATACCCTACCCGCGAAAAGTTTAAGGATAATAAATATAATATAAATAAATATAAAAATACTAATAATAAAAGGCTTTGCAATTTTGAACAAAGAGATTACGAAAAAGAAGGCTTTGATTTTAATAGCTTATATGCAAATAATAATTTTACATCGTAGTAGTTGCTATAAAACAAAATTAAAGTGTAGGTTTTTTTAAAGTAAAACCTATGCTTTTATTTTGGGATTTTGAAACCGAGTAGGTTTCAAAATGAGTCAAGAAAAAATGTAAAATGTTTTCTTGGCTCTCTTAAACATAAATTGCGGATAGCAAATTATGTTTAAGCATAAAAATATACTTGTTATATTTTTATGGAAAAACTAAAAATGCAGTAAAGCTATTTTTAGTTTTTTGGGGGTGCAGGAACTCCTGCCACACTGACACTTTTAGCGAGTAGCGTAAAAAAGTGTTGTAGTGTGTTACAATACAAAGTAAAAATGCGAGGTGTAGGAGCAGTTACTAAACTTATAGTAGTTACTATAATAACACCTTGCATTTTGCTTGTATTACCCCTTACGATAGCCAAGCTATCGCCCATTATACGAGCCGAAAAAATCGGCTAAAAATTTAGAAGGAGGTTGTATAAGATGAGTTTTGCGATTATTAGAAACACAAAATACAAGAGAGAAAATCTAAAAGGGATATACAGACACAACGAAAGAAGAAATAAAAATTATTCAAATGATAATATAGATAAGGAAAGAACATACTTGAATTACTCATTGAAAAGTCCTAAATACAGATATGACAAAGAATTTGATATGATGAGAGAAAAATATAATTTGAAAGGTCAAATAAAAACAGTTAGCAATATAGCTTGTGAATATATTATTACTTCTGATAAACAATTCTTTGAAGAGATAGGAGATGAAGAAACAAAAAGATATTTTGAAACTGCATATCAATTTGTAGCTGAATATAAAAATTTAGGCGAACAATATATAATGTCTGCAAAAGTGCATATGGACGAGGAAACTCCACATATGCACTTAATTTTTTTGCCTGTAGTTCATACACAAGATAAAAAAGGAAATAACATTGATAAACTGGCTTGTAGCGAATTTTGGAAAGAAAAAGATAGTTATAGGAGATTACAAGATGATTTTTATCAATATATGACTTCACACAATTTTAAATTAGAAAGAGGTGTACCAAAAGAAGAAACAGGAAGAGAACATATTGATATTAAAGAATATAAAGAAATAACTAATTTTGATAAAACAAAAGAAAAATTGCAAAGTATGAAATTAGAATTACCAAATGTTCCAGATATTACTGATATTAATATAAATAGATTATCAAAGAAAAGAGATGAAAAGATTTTAGAAGATATTATAAAACCAAAAGATGATTTAATAAAAGAATTATATCAAAATAATTTATTAATGAACCAACAATTATTAAGACAAGCTAAAATGGTAGAAGAAGCAGAAAAGTATCAAAAAGAGAGAAACAAGATTATGGCTGATAATAGAGATTTGCATAAGCAAGTAGATAATATAAAGGCTGAATATAAACAGAAAGAAGATAATTTAGAATGGAAATATGAACATAAAATTAATAAATTAGAAAAAGAAAATAACCAACTTCACAGGATTGTAGATAAATTCCACGAAACTATTAATAAATTTATTGAATGGGTTTGTAAAAAGTTTGATATTGGTGCAGAAGATAATTTAATTAGAGATTTTGAAAAAGAAACTAAAAATTCTTTAGAAATAGAAAAAATTGAAAAGCAAATAAAGAAAGAAGATAGAGAGAAAGATTGGGAGTTGGAATTATAAAAAGCTTACTAAAAAGTAAGCTTAAAACTTTAAAATATTTTAATTAGTTAGTACTTGATCAGTTGTTTTTGTATATTGAATAAAAACAATAACTTGTGGTAAATAGGCTTTAAAACTACTTCCTACTTCAAATTTTATTTTATTATTTTCGTAGAAAATTCCACTATGCCAAGAGTCATAGTATGAAGAAGATTCAGCGTTAAAGTTAATTTTTCTATATGAACCATTATTTCCGTAACCTCCTGCATTTATATCTATAACTGAATCAATATGTAACTGTGATAAATCAATATCGTTATAAGAATTTTGACTAATTACCTTTCTATATATCGGTTTTTCATTAATCCATTTTCCAATTACTTGTTCTTCGGTTGAATAATTTTCATTAGTATTTGTATTATTAGAATTATTTTCTAATGCAGATAATCTACTTAAAATAGAATTGTATTGGTCTTGCGTTAAAGTAACTGTTCCGTCATTATTATTGTCAGCAATTTTAACCCCATCTATACTTGCAAGTTGTAAAGAATTATTTATTTCAAACTCATAAGGATACTCTTTTAATTTTGTAAATATAGAAGAAATATTGGTTACATCTATTTTATCTAAACTAGCATGTTCTTTACTTGCAGTTAAAACATATTCCATATCATTATCTTCACATAGTTTGTCAGCTAAATATTGTAAATTTGGTAATTCTTGAGTTTCTGCATAACTATGAATTTGAATATTTGTTATTTTCAAATTCATAGTTTCAGTAGCTTGACTTTTCTTTGTTTCATCACTTGCAGTTTGTACTTTATTTAATAATCCATTATTTCCAAGTATCATAGCAATACTTATAGAAGCTAAAATTATTAATATTATGATTGTAACGACTAACGAAATTAAAGTGATTCCTTTTCTAGATTTTAAATCCATTTTTAATTTGTTCATTTATTAAATTCCTCCTTTTATCTTTTGTCTAAGAGTTTTGTTATTTGAAATTATAGCAAATTGATTCAATTCTTTCAATAACTTTTTGCAAAAAAAATTAAATATTATAGCGAGTAGAACTCGCTCTTTTAAAAGAATTTTATCATACAATAAACAAGTAGTCAATCAAGTTAGGAGAAAACATTGAAAAAGTATGAGAATAAAAATAATGTTATTGGAAATTTAATAAAAGAATATAGAACAAATGCTAATTTATCAAAGACAGAAGTTAGTAGACAGTTACAATTACATGCTGTTTATATAGATAGAACAGAACTAAACAGAATGGAAGAAGGACGAATGATTATAAAAGATTTTGAACTTATTGCTTTATTTAAAGTTCTAAAAATTCCATTTGGAAAATTATCAGACCTTATAGAATAAATCAAATTCTACAAGGTCTGTATTATATTTACTTATTTTTTAAAATCCGATCATAAACTTCATTTTCAGTAAGTTTACCTTTTTTCATATCATTAATTTTTTCTTTTGCTTTTTTCTTCCAAGTTTCAAAGTTTTTAGAAAGTTCTTTGTTTTCTTTATCTTTTCTAACTTGCATAAATTTTTGTTGAATAGAAGTATTTATAAGTTATTTAATTGAAAAAATTAATAAATAGTTGTAAAGGCTAGTAGATATGTATTTTTAGACATATTTACTAGCCGAAATTTATAAATATGAGTTGCATTATTTTATAATTAAGTATATAATTTCAGTTATAAATTGGATAGGAGGAAACCTATTGTTATTAGAAAGAGAGGTTTAAATGATAACAATAGCAAATCCTGAGAAATATAGAGCAGGATTATATGAAAGATTATCCAATGAAAATATTGAAGTTGCAAGTGGCGAAGTAGTTGTTTCAAAAGATGACGAATTAGAAAGCGGAAGTATAAGCACACAAAAGATTTTTAACGAAAGCTTTTGTAAGGAAAGAAATATTTTTATATATGACCACTATACTGATGATGGAGTTTCAGGAGCAACCTTTGATAGACCAGACTTCAATAGAATGATAAAGGACATTGAAAACAAAAAAATAAATATGGTAATTGTAAAAGACTTATCTAGGTTTGGAAGATTATCAAGTCAAATATCTTATTATTTGGAAGAATACTTTATTGAAAAAGGTGTAAGATTTATAGCTGTAAATGATGATATTGATACAGGAAATGCAGAGTCATCTGAAGAAATAACACAATTTAAAGCATTTTTTAATGAATGGTTTTTACGAGATACTTCAAAGAAAATAAGAAATGGTAAAAAGACAAGAGCAAAAGAGGGAAAAGTAATGACTACTTATCCTACTTATCGGATATAAGAAAGATCCATTAGACCATAATCATTATGTACCTGACCAAGATACTGCACCGATAGTTAGAAGAATATTTATGTTGGCTAGAAATGGAAAAACACCTACAGAAATAGGGAAAATTCTAACAGATGAAAAAGTTTTAGTTCCATCAGAAATTTGTCGGAAATAACCATACTAGAAAAAATGGAATTAAACGAGGTTGGAATAGAAACACAGTAAAAAGAATATTGCAAAATGTAACTTATCTAGGAAGTGTATCAAATGGAAATGTCAAGAAAATCAATTATAAAAGTAAGAAAGTAATGATAATGCCAATGGAAGAAAGAATAATTGTAGAAGATATGCACGAACCATTAGTTGATAAGGAAACATTCAATATAGTACAAGATTTGATAAAAAGTAGAACAGGAGTAAGAACAAAATCTTATGATTGGCTATTAAAAGGATTACTAACTTGTAAAGAATGTGGAAAGAAATTAAGTATAGTACCACAAAAACATCCTAACAAAACTACTTTTTATGTAAGGTGCAATACTTATGCTTGTAATACTCATTTACATTTGTGTACTCCACATAGTAATAATTTAGAAAAATTAACAAACTATGTGATAGAACAAATAAAAACAAGATGTAATGAGTTTTTAGATGAAAACAAGTATATGCAAGTTGCTAATTCTTCCAAAGACAGAATCTTAAAAGATAGGTTTAACTTTAAGAATGAAATTCTAGTTTTAGAGAAGAAACTAAAAGACATTGATAAAATGATAGACAAATTGTACGAAGATAAATGCAAAGGTTTATTTGAAGATGAAGATTTTACAAGACTTTACTCAAAACAAACTGAAATGAGAAAAGATACTACTGAAAGAATTAAATGTTTGCAGAAACAAATAGAAAACGAAGATTCTTCTGTAGATATAAATAAACTTGTGAAAGACTTTGTAGAACTAAAAGAAATAACAAGAACAATGATGGTTTCTTTAATAGATAGAATAGAAGTGTCAGAAGATAAGGAAATTACAATATATTATAAATTCAATATTTTAAATATGAGAAAATTAAATGATGAAGAAAAACTAATAAATGTTGGCTAGATAAAAAAATAGTCATAACAGAATATGATTACAATTATTATTTTATTAATTTTAGCGGGAGTAAGTATACAAGCAATAACAAATACAGGACTATTTGAAAATGCAAAAAAAGCTAAGCAAGTAACATTAAATTCAATAAATGAAGAAAATAAGATGTTGAATAATTATAATAAGAAGATAGAGGAAGTGGTTGGAGAAACAACTAGAGAGAATAATCAAACTTCCTTTTATAGGGAAACAATATTATTTGATGGAAATATTGATTCAGGAAGTATTACTTTTAAAGATAATCATAATATAGATGAATTTAATAGCTTGAAATTTTTGTATGGAGAGTTTAATACAATTTGTGGAATTATTGAAACAGAATTAACAATAAGTAGTTATAAGTATGCAATGGATAATGGAGATAAAACGGTAGATTTTTTAGTTGGTTTGTATGGATATGCTAATCAATATATTAATATAAAAAATTTAACTAAAACAGGTTTTACTATAATGGATAATCGAAATCAAAAATTATATAGAGTATATGGAATTAATTATTAAAAAATTTGACCCAATGTATTGTTGTGATATATAAATAATAATAGAAATACTTGAAAAAATAATTATACAATTTAAAATGTAGTATATAAACAGAAGAGAAAAAAATATAATGAAAAATACAAAATGCATAACACTTGTGGCTCTAATAATAACGATAGTAATATTGTTTATATTAGCAGTAATAAGCATCCAAGCAATAACAAACACAGGATTATTTAAAAATGCAAAAAGGAGTGTGTAAAGAATTTTGTGTAAAATGAAAATACTTTTTATGATATAATATAAATTATCAAAGAGGTATTTTTTTCTTACATAGAAAAATATCAGAAGAATAAATGAATATTTAGGATATGAAAAATATGAATATTCAAAATAAAACAAATTACAGAAACGGAACTTCAAACAAAAAAGTAAAAAGCAACTTAGACAAATTAAAAATAAAAATTCTGAGAGATAGAAAAGGAGAATTTGAACCAATAATAGTTTCAAAGTATAGTAGAGATAAATTAAATATAGGACAACAAATAATAAATTTGTATATAATAGATGTAATTTGTTTTAATGTAAAAGAAAATGAATAAAAAACAAAAACCAACAAATACTAAAAAGTAGGAGTTGATTTTTATGTATAATTTTAGAACAGACTTAGCATCAGAAAGAAGAGACATATTCAAAAAAGCAAATAGCATTGAAAATGAAATAAATGGAATAGAAAGTGAAAAAGAAGAACTAAGCGAAAATATATCAGTAGAAAGAGTAAAAATAACAAATGAAGAAGGTCAAAATGCAATAGGAAAACCCATTGGAAACTATATAACAATGGATATAAAACAATTAAGAATAGCACAAGATGAAGATATAGAAAAATCATCAGAAATATTATCAAATGAACTAAAAAAAATAATAGACTCACACATAGATAAACAAGGAGAAATCCTAGTTGTAGGACTTGGAAATATTTATGTAACACCAGATGCACTTGGACCTAAAGTAATAAATGAAATAGAAGTGACAAGACATATAATAAATTATCTGCCACAATATGTAGAAGAAGGAACAAGAATGGTAAGTGCTATATCACCAGGAGTGCTTGGAACAACAGGAATAGAGACATTAGAGATTTTAAAAGGAATTGTTGATAATACACATCCAAAGTTAGTGATAGTAATAGATGCATTGGCTTCAAGAAGTATAGAAAGAATAAGTAGTACAATTCAATTATCTGATACAGGAATTGTTCCTGGTGCAGGAGTTGGAAATACAAGAGCAGAATTAAGTGAAAAAACTTTAGGAATACCAGTAGTTGCAATAGGAATTCCTACAGTAGTTGAAACAGCAGTGCTTGTAAATGACTGTTTAGATTTATTTATAACAAAATTACAAGAAGAAGCAAAATCAAATGAGTATTTAAATCAATTAAAAGAGCAAGATAATTACGAAACAATAAAAGAAGCATTAATTCCAAAAGAATATAATTTGATAGTTACACCAAAAGAAATAGATGATTTGATTGAAAATATGAGCGAAGTTGTAGCTAAAGGAATAAATATGGCAATGTAATTAAAAATTGTTGATGTGAAGATTGATTACAAAGCTCGAAATTTGTCGAACGATTTATGTTGAAATCAAGTAAAAAACATGTTAATATATAGTTATGCAATTTTTTTGACATTGCATGGCTATATTTTTTTTAATAATTTTTTTAAAATCAAACAACTTAGGAAAGACAAAAAGAAAATGGAAAATCAAGAAA
>ERZ857801.1041-NODE-1041-length-32707-cov-69.953387_pt1 | contig 32707 bp, 32 predicted proteins | sample MGYA00519762_ERZ857801 | MGnify/ENA primary metagenome ERZ857801 (study PRJEB31778, sample SAMEA3449368) | human gut metagenome | biome: human gut; feature: human-associated habitat; material: faeces | place: United Kingdom | collected 2010/2012 ...
CGGTATATTCCGCTCCCGCGTCATTGTTGCCGCCGTCGGGTGCGGGAAGAGAATAGAAAGAGCTGACTGCCTGCTCCACACCGTTGATGGTCACGGACTTGACGCCGGAGGACGCTTCGCCCGATGCAGCCGGGTCGCTCACGGTGAATGTGTACGCGCCGGGCTTTCCATCGAGAGTATCCTCGACGGTGTAGCTTTCGCCGTCCGTCAGAGTTTCCATAACCGGGGCTTTCGTGTCCCTCTCAAGCACATGATCGCACACAGTGCAGAGCTGCTCCCGATTGCTCCAGTCGCCGGGGATGTGCTTTCCGTTTTGTTTGGACATTTCCGCGGCGGGGTCTCGTGCGCCGCAGTTCTTGCAAGCCCAGATGTGGCAGCCGTCCCTGTTTGCCCAGACAAATTCATGGCTACATGTGCTTTCCTCGCAGCGCAGCTCCAGCTCGCTGATTACTCTGCCGTAATTGTAGGCATACGGCAGGCTCAGCCGTTGCAGGTCCACGCGCCCATTTTCGTTGGGGATAAGAAGCTCCGTTGTGGTGTCCCAGTACCAGTACTTCTTCGGTTCCTGGTTGTGGCGCCACTGCCACCCTGTCGCGCTCAGCCACACGGACTTCCCGTTTGAGGCTCCGATTTTGATGTTCTCTTCTATAGACATTGCAAATTCCTGATCTTGCATCACTACCTGGTAGTGCACCCGGTTCGAGCCTCTTCCGACCGCGGATGCAGGCTGATAATTATAATCGGAACTCGGATAAAGCGGACCGGCCAGCGCAGTCAGCGTTGTGTCCTTGATCAGAATGTTCCCACTGTTGCCGTTCATGCCGCCGCCGATGCCCGCACCAAAGTAGCCCTGCGCCCTCACCACGCCGCCAGTGATGGAAATGTCATAGCCCGAACCGTCTCTTCCGCCACCGATTCCTGCGCCGGCATAGTTACTCCAGGCTTCGACCGTTCCACCGGAAATCTCGATATGATGCGCATCTTCCGGCTTGTTCTGTCCGTCTTGATCGCCGCTGCCGATTCCTGCTCCGCCTGACTCGCTGCCAGCATTCACCGTGCCGCCCTTGATATAAATAAAGCGTCCGGGGCCGCCCTGGCCGCCGCCGATCCCTGCGCCTTCCGAAACGGACCGCACCGTCAGCTTGCCGGAATACACATAAATCCACTCGCCGACGCCGCCCTGACCGCCGCCGATACCCGCACCGTATACGCCGCTGATCGCAAGAATCTCACCGCCATAGATATTCGTCGCCAGAGAGCCGAAATGAAGGTTCACGCCGTGTCCCTGCGAGAAATTCTTGATTCCGACCTTTGAGCCTCCGATGCCAGTGCCATACTTGCCGCCTTCACATGTGAGCTTTGTCCCCGTCTGCACCAGAACACGGAGATAGCCATCGGTTTTGTTTTTCTGCAGCGCGGCGAAGTTCTCCGCGCCGATCAGTTCGCTGTCGTTGCCGATAAAGTACAGACAGGCAGAGGCGCCTTCGTAAAGCTCGATGGCAGGGCCGTCCTTGGGCGCCTTAAGGCGGACGCCGTCCAGAAAGATGTGCGGCGTAATTTTCTTGCGCTTGCCATCAATTTTGATCCGGTGTTGAAAATACCAGTTCGGATCTGTGGAACCCTTGATCAGATAGGTATTGCTGTCCTTGATTTTCAATTCTCCGTTCTGCTTCGTAAGGTCCACTGTCTTGTCAAACTTCGTTGGGACGGAAAGTTTGACATCCGGTAGCTCATCCGCAGCAAATGCCGCTGTTGGCAGCAGCGTCAGCACCATGCAGCACAGGAGCAGGATGCTGAGTATTCGTTTCTTCATGTCGTTTTTCCCTCCTGTTTCTGCGGGTCAGGCTTACCTGTCCCGTCTTTTCTCCGGTTTTCCCTGCTTCTGAGCCGGAAGCACAGCGCGGTGATGACCGCCGCCGCTGCAAAGGAGACGACGGCCACCAGCACATAGCCGCCCGCGTCCTCCCGCAGCAGCATCGCGCCGAACGCGCCCCATGCGGCGGTCTGTCCCGGAGCGATAAGCGCGTCTGCCGACTCCATCAGCGCCGCAAGCAGCAAAAGACAGACGGCGGACAGACCTCCGACCTCGCGCCGCTGCCTCCGGCGGGTGTTTTCCCGCACCCGCTGCTTGACGAGTGCGACCCGTCTTGCGGTATCGTACATATCGTTTGAACCTCCTCTCTGGATTTTTTGAAATGCGGCTTAAAAACCCCTTCACTTATATAGGTACAAAAAATCGAAAAAACTCTCACCCAAAACGCAAAATTTTTCAAAAAAAATTTGAGAGCCGCCAAAAAGCAGCTCTCAGGGAGTGGATATTCGGTTATTGCTTCCGTGATAATCGGAAAGCGGACAATCTTCCCGCCGCCACCAGCAGCACAGGCAGGGCGTAGGCGATGTACTGCGCCGCGCCGCCGTAGGCGATCAGCAGATTATAGATGGCGTGGAGGGTGATGGCCGCGCCCAGCAGCCCGCAGGTGCCAGCTATTTTAAGCCACGTCCGCCGCCATGTGTATGCAAGCCCGCCGCCCACAATTAGACCGCAGAGGACGTGCATGGCTCCCGTGCCGAAGCCCCGGAAGAAAATGAAGGAGAAGCGATCTGCGCCGTTCTGGATGAGATAGCACACGTTTTCAAAGGTGGCGAAGGCGAGGGCGACTGTTATGGCGGCAGCCTTGATCTTATCGCCCTCCGGCTCGAACACCAGAAGATAGAACACCAGCGGCAGCAGCTTCATCATTTCCTCCACCACCGGCGCGATCTCCGCCGTGGCGGCAAGGGCGTCCGCCTGACACACCGCCGCGAGGAAGCTGTTGATATAGGCCGAGAGCAGGCACACCCCCATTCCGGCAATGCAGAACAGGAAGAAGCGGAGCTGCCGCCTGCCCATGCACAGAGCGGCCACCAGCAGGGGAGATACCATGCAGAGGAAGATGTTTTCGATGTAGGTCATGCTGCCACCGCCTTTCTCGTGGCGGGCAGCAGCCCCAGAATCGCAAGCGTCAGCAGCAGATCGCACCAGAAGGTGGGGCTTGCCGGTGAGGTATCCGGCCAAAAGCAGCCCGCCGTCCAGAGCAGGTACTCCGCGAACGCAAAGCACAGCACGCCGATGTGGAAGTACCGCGTATTCCGCGCCGCGCCCGTCTGGGTGTCTGCATAAGAAAGCCCCCGTATGGCGCAGAAGGAGAGCCATATCATCATGCCGCACCAGATCAGGTTGGAGAGAATGTCCCCGAAAGCACAGTAGAACGCCAGCAGCGGCACGCCGAACGCAGGCGCAAACCACGCCCTGCGGCAGCGGAAGCTGCGCTCGTCCTGACTGGCGAGCGTTGCCTGCAAAATGCGCAGGAAAATTACGCTGGCCACCCAGCCGAACTCCGACACATAAAAGACCCGCGGCGTGGTATCGAACAGAAGCAGGTACAGCGTCCAGTAGAGCGCACCGAGGGCAAAGCAGCCGTAGAAGCACAGCAGCAGAAAATACGCCTGCCTGCGGCTTTTCCGGTAGGAGATACCGGAAAGCAGCACGCCGACGAACGTGACCAGAAGTTGCAGCAGGTTCTCAATCAGTTCCATGCGCATCCTCGCTTTCCCTGTCCTGCCCGTCCTCACGGCTCATCTGCCGCAGCCGGAAGCACAGAACGGTCACGCACACGCCGAGAAGAAAGGCCAGCAGCCCGATAACAATGTATCCCAAAGCCGCGCCGCCGCCATACATACTTGCCGCCGTTTCAAAGCCGGAATAATCGCCTGCCTGAATTTTCGCAGCAATGCCGGGCATGGCGAGGGATGCGCCGATGAGCAGCACAAGGCACGCCGCCACAGCGGAAGCCATGGTGATCGTATTGCGCCGCAGCCGTTTCTCCCGTTCCATTTTGGCGATGCGCCGCTTCGTCTCCGCGACGCGCTCCTCATGACTCCGCATTTGTGATCCCCTCCCGTTCTAAGAGCCTTCGCAGGCTCTCTTTTCCGCGATACACCATGTTGGTGATCTGCTTCACCGTTTTTCCCGTGACCTCCGCCGCCTGCGCGTAGCTCATATCCTCGAAATAGGTGAGATAGAGGACTTCCCGATAGTCCGGGTTCATTTCATCCATGCAGAAGTGCAGGATGCGGTTTCGCTCCTCAGTCTGTATAACCTCCTCCGCCAGCAGCCGTCCCTCCGGCTCGTCGGTCAGCGCGTCGAGGCTGAACAAGGCCTTTCGTTTGCTCTTATGGCGCAGCGCCATGTGCCGCGCCGCCTTGTAGAGATACGCCTTGAGGCCGCCGTCCCGGATGCGGGGCTTTTTGGTGAACAGATAGGCGAAAACGTCCAGCATCAGCTCTTCGGACTCGTGAACGTCGTGCAGATAGCCGTCGATATACAGGGTCAGGGGGTCGCCGTATTTTTTCATCAGGGCATTAAGCCCTTCGTCGTCGCCGCTCAGATATTGGCGGTATAAAGCCTCGTCGCAGGTCATAGCGTTCACTTCCTTTTTGCGGATGCTTCCAATGTAGCCGGGTGTCTGTCAGGTGCTTGTCCTGCCGGAATCGCGGCGCTGCTTCTGAAAGCGCGGGTCGGAGGGCTTTTCCGCGTTTTCCGGAATCGCCCATGAGCGCCCGAACCGGGATGCGCCGGGGATCCGCCCCTCAGCGCAATACTGGTTGACCCGCCGCTCCGACACGTCCCAACGGTAGGACGCCTCCCGAATGGAGATATAGCCCTTGATTCCGTTCATACCGCACCTCCGCATGGATAATACTCAACATGATACATTATATACGAATATCAGTATATTTTCAAGTGGCGGAATGTGAATTTATTGCAAAAAAAGCTCCGAAATCATGCGCAATTTTTCGGCGGGAATGAGACAGGCTTGCGCACAAGGAATTCCCGCCGACCATCCTTGCTGTTTTTCAAAATCGTTTTGCCGGGAAAAAAGTCTTATTTTATGCGCCTTTACAAACTTTTTTGCTCTGCGCTGGCAGGTTTTCCCGCCACCACAGGGTTTGCCCTCTTGCAATGGATGTATGGAATCGTGTATAATACAGCCATAACGAAACTTGCCGTTTCGGATAGACAGGAGTGGATATCATGCGCTATAAAGACAAAGAGCTGATGGATGAGATCATCGAATGTGTGGACGATTTCTACATAGAGAACCTACGCTCTCCCTCTACTGCCGAGATCGGAGAGGCGCTGGGGATCGCCAAAAGCACCGTCCACCGCTATCTCGTGGAAATGGACGAAAAGAATATGCTGGAATATGGCAGACGGCGGATCGTCACGCCGCAGATCCGCAAATTCAGCGGCGGCATCACACGGGCGGGTATTTTGGGAAGTGTCGCCTGCGGCGAGCCGGAGTATGCGGAGGAAAACTTCGAGGAATATGTCACGCTGCCGGTGGCGCTGTTCGGCAGCGGGGATTTCTTCATCCTGCGCGCCCACGGCTATTCCATGGTCGAGGCCGGTATCGAGCCGGGCGATATGGTGGTCGTGAAAAAGCAGAATACCGCCAACGAGGGAGATATTGTCGTTGCCCTGGTAGGCAGCGATACCACGCTCAAACGGTATTACACGGACAAGAAAAGGCGCTGCGTGCGTCTGCACCCGGAAAACAAAGAGATGACCGACATTCTCACAAAGGACTGCCGGATTCAGGGCGTGGCGCAGCATGTCATCAAGGCTCTGTGACGGGCGCGAGAGGAGGTTTATATATGCAGGTGTATATTTCAAATAAAGAGATCGAGCAGCTTGCAGAGGGCTTGGTTCATGTTACCTATGGCAAGCCCCCGCCCCAATATATCGATGTGGATGCGATTGCCGCCTATCTGAAGCTGACGGTGGTCTATGAAAGCATTGCGGAGGACGACCCCGACAAGATCGGATTTGTATCGGACGGAAAGACGCCTCTGACCGTTTATCGGGACGGCAAAAAGGTCAAGGTCGTATATCCGAAGAACACGATTGTATTGGAAAGGTTTTTGCTTGCGCCGACAGAAGCTGCCCGCCGCCGTTTCGTGCTTGCCCATGAAATCGCCCACATTATTCTCGGACGAGCCGATCCGCTGCATACGGCGGCTTGCTTTAACCGTGTGCATGATACGGAAAGGCAATATAATCTGGCAGAGCTTCGGGAGCGCATGACGCTGTCGGAGTGTCAAGCGAACAATATGGCGGCGTGTATGCTGATGTCCCGCCCGTCTTTGGCAGACGCAGTCCGCAAGCATTTCCGCAGAAAGCAAATCCCCGTATACGGAGAGAATGTGTTTCTGCCAAAGATGAAGCCGGGCATACAGAAAATGACCGAGGAATTCGGCGTGTCCTATACGGCACTTATTATACAGCTTCGCAAATACAGCTTGTTGGAGCAGCGGGATATGACCGAATACTTTGAGAAAACAGCACAGGACGGAGGTGAGGCAAATGGCTGAACAAACCATTAGAACGCCGCCGAGCTATGCCCCGCCTCCGCCGGAGGCGCAAATGAAGCTCGAACAATCCGCCATTGAGGTGGACGGGCTGGACAAACGGGATGTGAAATGTCCGCATTGCGGATATGTTATTACAAGAGTGTTCGCAGATGCAAGAGGACACTTCCTTGCCCGATGCCGCAAATGCAAAAAAGAGTATCCTATCAACCTCGCCTACTTCCGCCGACAGAAAGGAATCGGCAGACTCAAGGAAAAATACTACGGCAAAGACTTTTGCAAATGACAACTGAATAATCACTAACGACTTTTAATCGCGCAAGCGGAGGAAATCGCAAGATTAGACTGCCAAGCACCGTACAAAGCCGAGATCAAACAGGATAACCATGCCTGTAAAAGATTTCGCTTTATACGGTGCTTTTTTTGTGCCTCCGTTACGCTTTGTACAGTGAATTGAAGTCCTTTCACGGTTTCGCCGCGGAAAGGATTTTTTATGTTTTATGACCGCTGGCAAAGCGCCATAGCGAGGTATCCGTAATCTCCGATTTTTGATTCACCCATCAAAAATCAAAAATTTAAGGAGATTACGAGAATGGCTAAAAATTACAATCGTTCAGACTATGCACTCAACAAATACAGCGCATCCATTGTTTACTCCGGCGCAGACGGAGTCTATGAGCTTACAAAGGAAGCGTTTCTGGCAAGCGATCCGTCGCTGACGGAGGCGGATTATGAATATTGGAAACGGCTATCGGATGACTATTACCTGGCCACCGCACGGCGCGATACCTACGAGAGCAGGCATACTGTTTCGCTGAACGAGCTTGCGGATGGTGTGCTTGCCGGTGAGGAAAGCACCGAGGACGAGGTGCTGGAGAAATTGGAGCCAGCGGATAATCCCTACACCTATGAAAACGCCATGCGGATTTTGGACGCTTGCCTGACTGAAACGCAGAAGCGGCGTTATCTGAAATACCGCAAATACGGCATGACTGTACGGGATATTGCCATCGAGGAAGGCGTATATCACAAGGCTGTTGCAGATTCCATCATACTGGCAGAAAAGAAAATAAAAAAAATATTTGAGTAATTCGTAGCAAAGCACTATCCAAAACGCCCTTTTTTGGACATTAGGTGAAGGGCAATGGAAAGCCGCGAAAGCGACAAGACTTCTCTCCCTTCAACCACAACTGAATAAGTCACGCATTTTGTACTTTCCTGCCGCTTCGAGCCGGACAAGCCCTGCGCCAAGACCTCCCGCAAGGGAGCGAGCGACAACCAGGCGCTTGAAAATAACGGGCAGCACCCGTTAGGGCGATGACGGGCGGCAGGGTCAAAGATACTCATGTCCAGCCACAGGTCGAGCGTTGAAGCTGCATTTGCAGTGAGCCGTCGCAACCAATGGGGGCATCCGGGCGAGAACCGCACCGGGGGTGGAAGTCCCGTGGAGCTGATAGCTGTCAGCCGCAAAATGCGTCCCTTCAGCGTGAGGGGTGTCGAGGACAAATATCAACGCTTTTATGATAGGAACGCCGCGAGAGAAAGAACAGGAAGCCTTTGCGCTTATCCGAGCTACGACTTTCACGGCGCTCCTACATACCAAATATGAAGGGAGATTACACACCATGATCAACAAAACAAAAGGCGCGTGGATTCTTGCGCGCACAACAGGAAATTCCGGGTACAGTCTGGCGGAGCGCCAGATTTCAGCATTGACGAGCGAGCTGCAAAGCGAGGGCTATTATCTTGCCGGAAGAAGCACGCTGCACTTTTCGATAAAAACGGAACACGGGAAAAAGGAAATCTCCCGTATGCTCAAAGCCGCCGAAAGCGGCAAAATCTCCGCCGTGTTCGTGTTCAGCATCAAGCACATCTCTCAAAACTACGACCTTGCCTTTGAGCTGGTGGACAGGCTCAACGAGCTTGGTGTTATTGTTTACGACAACGAAGGGTATCAGTATTCCTACGACTGGTACTGCAAGCAGATCGGCAAACGCTTTGTGGGAGGCCGCCGATGAGCGCGCCGTGCAAGCGGGGCGATATGTTCTATGCAGACCTATCCCCGTATATCGGCTCGGAGCAGGGAGGGCGCAGGCCGGTCATCGTCATTCAGAACGATACCGGCAATCAGCACAGCCCCACGGTTATTATCGCCGCCGTCACGAGCAAAACGATGAAAGCAAGACTGCCCGTCCATGTTCGTCTGCCGTGCGAGATCGGGCTGGAAAAGGATTCGGTTGCGCTGCTGGAGCAGATACGCACCATCGACAAAACCCGTCTTGAAAGCTATATCGGCAGACTGGACGAAGCAACGATGAGCCGCATTGACAGGGCGCTTGGTATCAGCGTGGGCATAGACAGAAAAATCGACTGGAGCGATGGCATCGAGCTTTGCCTTTGCGGGAAATGCGCGTCCGATTTCTTCAACACGCCCGGTCATTATATCAAGCGCGCAGATAAGACGCAGACCATCAAGGACACCTGCACCTACTGCAATGTGCGGCAGGGATACGATTATATAGTGGTAGATAGATAAAGGAGGATTGTGAATGGCAAGAGGAAAGCAAACCATTCATGAGCCTGAGATCATCCCCATGCTTAAAACGGTTGAGCAGATGAGTAAGTACAGCGGCATCGGCATCAATAAACTCCGCGAACTGATAAACAACAGAGAGATTGAGTTCATCCAAAACGGAAACCGTTGTCTGCTGGCAGATCAGGCAATATGGGAGTGGTACAGCAGAAATTGCATCAAACCAACACAATGTAATATATAGGAGGGATAAAGCGTGTCGGTAACAGCAAGACAAGTCAAAAACAAGCGAACATCGGATGGAGGCAGCACCTCCAGAGCCGGTACGGTATATGATGTTTTTATTCGGTATAAAACCGCAGAGGGATATAAGACATATGGAAAGCGCGGTTTTCTTACAAAGAGCGAGGCAATCGACCATGAAGCGGAAATGCGTACAAAGCTGACCAATCCCGGCTATGAACCGATCAAGGCGGCTGACGCAAAACAAACCGTGCAGGAATATCTTGAATCTTGGGTAGAAGTTCATGGAAAGGCAAATCTACGCCCCAGCACATTCAGCAGCTATAAAAGCCACATCAAAAACCATATTGTCCCTTATATCGGGAATGTTCCTCTGAAAAAGGTCACTCCGGCAATGATAGACAATATGCTCAAACAACTCAGCGAAAAGGGACTGTCGGTCAGCACTTGCCGCTATGCGCAGCGTATTCTCAGCGTTGCGTTTGAGGCCGCCCGGAAATACCGGTATATTGAGGGAAATCCGGCAAGGGATATACTGACGAAGTTCGGGAAAGAGGCAAAAACGCCTGACCCATATACCGTTGAGCAGATGCAGCATCTTATGGCACTCGGCTCTGGCAACGAATGGCAAATGATTTTTGTCCTTAGCGGTCTTTACGGCTTGCGCCGAAACGAAGTTCTCGGTTTGCGCTGGGATAATGTTGACCTGAAAAACAGGCAATTCTCAATAACAGAACAATTGCCATTCAAAGTCCCACCAAAAACAACGGTCATTACGGAAATGGCTCCAACAAAATCGCAAGGCAGGACACTTCCAATAACAGAGGTAACACTATCCTTTTTTCAAAAGCAGCTATCACTTCAACAAAAGCAAAAGGAGCTTTCGGAATTGTCCGGGCAACCATATTATGATAACCGTCTTGTGATAGCCAAAGCAAACGGAGCGCCTATGAGCGCCGAGCGTGTCACAAATAACTTTGCGCAGTTCCTTCGGCACAACGATATGCCGCATATTCGGTTTCACGATCTCCGACATTCTGCGGCGACAAATATGCACGAGCTGACCGGGGATTTTTTCACAGTCGGGGAAATCCTCGGACACACCCTTAAAGGAATTGGAATGTCGCTTGGCATATCTACTAATATGGCTGATGTTACAGCTCGGTATGTCGATGTGCGTCTGGACAGAAAGCGAACGGTACTCGAAGCCTACCACAACGAGATGTTTCCGAATGAAGCTCTCCGTATTGCGCAAAAGAACTTAAAGGCAAAAGACAATGAAGCACGGTAACGCGCCTTATTCCTTTCTCCTGCCGCAGTTTAAGTGCTGCGGCAATACATATCAGCCAATTTATTAGAGCCGCTACATACAAAGCTAAACACCTTGTTTGTAGCGGCTCTTTTTTTGTTATTCGTGTTATCGAAATGTTGTTACAGCGCAGCAGAAAAATGGCGCATATAAAACCTGTTTCCAAAATATCCACGATAAATCAAGGCGAAAGAAAGAAATCGCATTTTTTCCCGCACAATAAATCAAACGGTGTACGACTGATATTCTCAAAATCGCAGTGTTATTCGTGTTGTAAAAATGTTATCAAACTCGACGGCGGTGCGAAATAATGAGTTTTGTGAGCTTATAACGACTTACATAAAAACCCTTATTCTATGCGGTTTTCAGACATAGCGATACATAGCTTTATGTGAAGTTATGGAGCCTTTTACCCTCATTTTTTCGCCTCGAAATCAGTTGTACCTCACGGTACCGTGGGTTCGAATCCCACTCGCTCCGCCATCAAGAGCCTGTAATCAAGCCGATTACAGGCTCTTTCCTTTTTCCGAAACGGGCAATTCCGTGCTCTTTCACTTTTTCGGAGAGAAAATCATCCGTTCTCCCCAACATCAATCGATCCCCACCGGCTTTCGAAGTCGCCGCCCTCCGGCAGAACAAGCCCTGTCTCCATCGCCTGTGCCGAGGTGATCTTGGACTTGTAATCCAAGTGGGCGTAGATGTTCGCCGTGGTGGTGAAGTCGCTGTGGCCCAGCCACTCCTGAATGTGCTTGAGAGGCACGCCGTTGGCCAGCAGCAAGCTGGCACAGCTATGCCGCAGATCGTGAAAGCGCATCTTCGGCATCCCGTGTTTTGCTATGTACTTAGGAATGATCGCACAACAGCTGGCAGTGCAAACATAGGTATCGTAGGTACAGAAAATCAAGACAGGAAAAGAACAGGCAGGCAGCGGCTCACGCCACTGCCTGCCTGTTCAAAAAAATCAATTACTTAGCGCATCTGAGAGAGAGAGAGAGAGAGAGAGAAGCTGGGGGTACTGCTTGTTCTTTTTCCCCTTTTCCCGTTACAGAATAGCGTAATTCACGATCAGTCCAGCAAACACGATGGACACCATGCTCAGCAGCTTGATGAGGATGTTGATGGCCGGACCCGCAGTGTCCTTGAAGGGATCGCCCACGGTGTCGCCCACCACGCCGGCCTTGTGGCAATCACTGCCCTTGCCGCCGAAGTTGCCTGCCTCGATGTACTTCTTGGCGTTATCCCAGGCACCGCCGGCATTGGCCATGTAGATAGCCATCAGGAAACCAGTTACGGTGGCGCCGGCCAGCAGACCGACCACACCCTTGAAACCCAGGATCATACCTACCACAATGGGCGTCACCACCGCGATAACGGTGGGCAGCACCATCTCCTTCAGGCTGGCCTTGGTGCACAGATCCACGCAGCGCGCGTAGTCGGGATCTGCCTTGCCCTCCATCAGGCCGGTGATCTCGCGGAACTGGCGGCGTACCTCCAGCACCACGCTCTGGGCCGCGCGGCCCACGGAGTTCATGGTAAGCGCTGCGAACACGAAGGGCAGGCACGCGCCGATAAACAGGCCCACCAGCACCACGGGGTTCATCAGGGAGAAGTCCTCAAAGGTGACATTCGCGCCCACTTCCTTGACCTTTTCGATATAGGAAGCCATCAGTGCCAGAGCCGTCAGCGCGGCGGAGCCGATGGCAAAGCCCTTGCCGGTAGCTGCCGTGGTGTTGCCCAAAGAGTCCAGCGCGTCTGTGCGCTTGCGGACTTCAGGCTCCAGGCCGGCCATCTCGGCGATGCCTCCAGCGTTATCGGCCACGGGGCCGTAGGCGTCGGTGGCCAGGGTGATGCCCAGCGTGGACAGCATACCCACTGCCGCCAAAGCAATGCCGTACAGGCCCATGCCTGTGCTGGCTGCGCCGCCGGAGAGGAAGAACGCCAACAGGATGCACACCGCCACGATCACGATGGGCACCGCCGTGGAGAGCATACCCAGGCCAAGACCGCCGATGATGATGGTAGCGGAGCCGGTCTGGCTCTTGCTGCTCAGCTCCTGGGTCGGCTTGTAGGTATCAGAAGTGTAATACTCCGTGGCCTTGCCGATCAGCACGCCGGCCACCAGACCGGAAAGAATGGCCACATACAGTCCCCAGTGCTCGATTCCCAGCAGGGTCCACACCAGAAAGAAGGAGATAATAGCAATCAGAATAGCCGCCAGGTTGGTGCCGCGGGACAGTGCTTTCAGCAACGTGCGCTGGTCGGCGTTCTCCTCGGTCTTGACGAAGAAAGAGCCAATAATGGAGCAGATGATGCCCACCGCCGCCATGACCATGGGAATAGCCATGGCCTTGAAGGCCTGATCGCTGAATGCCGCCACGCCCAAGGCGGAGGCAGAGATGATGGAGCCCACATAGCTCTCATACAGGTCCGCACCCATACCGGCCACATCGCCCACGTTGTCACCTACGTTATCGGCGATAACAGCGGGGTTGCGGGGATCGTCCTCAGGGATGCCCGCTTCCACCTTGCCCACCAGGTCGGCGCCCACATCGGCCGCCTTGGTGAAGATGCCGCCGCCCACGCGGGCAAACAGCGCCATGGAGCTGGCGCCCATGCCGAAGGTCAGCATGGCACTGGTGATGTCAGCGGCCTCCAGCTTAAACACGAAGCGCAACAGCATGAACCACACGCTGATATCCAGCAGGCCGAGGCCGACCACAGTAAAGCCCATAACGGAGCCGGCGGAGAAGGCCACGCGGAGGCCGCGGTTCAGGCCGTCGCGGCAGGCGTTGGCGGTGCGGCAGTTGGCCTTGGTGGCGATGCGCATACCCACGAAGCCAGACAGGCCGGAGAAGAAGCCGCCGGTCAGGAACGCGAAGGGCACGAACCAAGTCAGCAACTTTAAGGCCGCCATAATGCACAAAACCACGATCATACAGGCAAAAAACACACCTACAACGGTGTATTGCCGCTTCAGGTAGGCGTTGGCGCCCGCACGGATAGATTGTGAAATTTTGCTCATAAGCGGGGTGCCTTCGTCAAAACTCAGCACTTTTTTGCCGGTGACGAAGGCGAAGATGAGTGCGATGACAGACCCTGCAAAGGTTGCCAAAACAAGGTATTTTTCCACGTTTTTCTCTCTTTCCGTTCCGAATTGTTGTGAAATTCGAAATCTTCTTTTTTGTTCCGGAAATATTATAAAGAAAAACAGCGCGCACGTCAAATTTTCACACTTTTTTTGGGTACGCCTGAAAAAGTGTCCGGTTCTTTTCGTTATTTTGCCCGCAACTTTTTTGTGAAAAAACTTCCCATTTTGTGGCATTTACATCCGGTTTTTCCCCAGTCGCGGAAGATGTACCATACGTTTAGAATGTATTTTTCACCACGATATACCGTGGTATTTCCAGTATAAAAATTTTTTTACGCAACTTTTTCACTTGTATTGGTACCATTTCCCCAAAAAATACAGTAGAAATCCTTTTTCGCACTTTTTGCTGCGTTTTTTTGCTTTTCCGAATTCGCACGCCGGGGGCGTTTGCTAAATTGCACAACGGCAATTTGCAACATTTTCCCCGCAAATGTCCACGGCGGGAGAACGCGAAAGCTATGAAGCTTTGCGTTCAAGCTATATACATTTACTTTCCTTTTTTGATACCTCAGCGGTACATCTGGGTAAAAAAGAAAGCCCTTTCGGGCTTTCTTTTTTTGCTCTCAGTGACGCTTTTTAGCGGTCCATGCCATGCCGGTGACGGAGAGCACTGCCGTCACCGCGTAGATACCGATGCCGGCGTCGAAGGTCTTGGGAGAACCCTTGGTGGTGTCGGTCTTGGTGTCGGTGGTGGAGCTGTAGTAGTAGCGGGGCGGCTGCTCAGGGGTGGGGTCGGGAACCACCTCTTCTATGATGGGATTATCGTTGGTATAGATCAGCAGGGCCTTGCACGGCGCGTTGATCTGGTCCAGCGTTGCCGTGGAGGTATTGTTGCTACCGAAGGTCAGCTTGTTCTGTGCAGGTGCCGTTGCCGCGGGAGTCTCGGTAGTCTGATAGTTGCCCACGATGCCCGCCGCAAACGTAGTAGCGGAGAAGGAGGTCGCCGTATTCTTGTTGTTCATAATGACCGCAGAATTGTACACTGTTCCCACGATACCACCGGCATCGTTACCTCCGGTCACGCTGCCGGAGTTCTTATTGCCGGTCACAGAAATAATGTCAGACACTTCATACGCGCTGGCTTCACTTGTACCATGATACCGCAGCCAACCGATGATACCGCCGGCACCGTAGGCAGCATTCTCACCGGTATTCGTAACAGCGCCGCTGTTGGTGTTATTGGTCACAGAGCCGTAGGACTTCTGCTCACCCACGATGCCGCCAACCTCCGTACCTTTTACCGCAGCCGTGTTGGTATTTCCGGAGACATTTGCAGCGGACAGGCTGACGATACCACCGCATACACCGCATACACCGGAGGCCGTCACCGCACCGTTGTTCACACAGTTGGTAATGTACATCTGCTTGCCAGTCTCAGTGTAGTAAGCAGAACCCACAATACCACCGGCATTGCGGTCATTTGCGGTCACAACCGCCGCGTTGGTGCAATCGCTCACCGTTCCGCTGGCCTTGATGCTGCCGACCACACCGCCAACGCGCTTAGCGCCGCTGACTGTGCCGCCCAGCACCTGCACACCGGACACAATGCCGCCATTGATGATACGGCCCACTGCCGTGCCCACATCATTCTTGCCGGTGACGGACACACTGGCGAACTTCACATTCTTGACCGTACCGCCATCCAGCATACCGATAAAGCCCATATACTCATTGTCGCTGGTAGGGATAATCAGTCCGGTGATGGTATAGCCCTTACCGTCAAAGGTGCCCTTAAACGGCTCGGTCTCAGTACCTACCGTCGTCCAATTGCCGGTAAGTGTAACATTTTTCAGCAGTTCCACCGTGCCGCCATCCTTGGCCGCGTTCAGTGCCTCCGCCAAAGATGAATACTGTGTAGTCGTGTTGCCCTTCGTGGTCTGCGCCACATTTTCGACTTCACTAGCCCACGAAATGGTGGTGACGCCAAGGGCCATGACCAACGCCAGAATGGTTGCTAACAATTTCTTCATGTCTCAAACCCCGTTTGTTTTAGATTTCCGCAGATGCGTTCGTTTTAATTTTCATTAAAACGTAAATGCAGAGGTACCTCTGCGGATAGTCAGATTATAGCACAGTCTCACCGTTTGTCCAGCCTTTTTATGGAAATTTTACATATTTTTTCTGTTACAGGGAATGGAAAACGGGAGAATTTGACAGAAAATGGAAATTGGTGGCCGCTGCGGCACATGAACTGCCGGGCGCTGTGGTAGATCGCCAGGGCGCGGGGAATGTCGAGACTTGTCGCAGGTCGGATCATATCAGTTTTTCAGGCTTTGCAGCGGGGCGGGGATACGGCCGCCGCGGGCGATGAAGTCGGCGCTGGAGGCCTCGTGGACGGGCATCAGGGGCGCGCTGCCCAGCAGGCCGCCCATCTCCACGGTGTCGCCCACGTCCGCACCCTCCACGGGGATGATGCGGACGGCGGTGGTCTTGCTGTTGACCATGCCCACGGCGGCCTCGTCGGCGATGATGGCGGAGATCGTCTCCGCCGTGGTACTGCCGGGCACGGCGATCATGTCCAGACCCACAGAGCACACGCAGGTCATGGCCTCCAGCTTGTCGATGGTCAGGGTGCCGTTCAGGGCCGCGGCGATCATGCCCTCGTCCTCGGAGACGGGGATAAAGGCGCCGGACAGGCCGCCCACATGGCCGCTGGCCATGACGCCGCCCTTCTTCACGGCGTCGTTCAGCAGGGCCAGGGCGGCGGTGGTGCCGTGGGTGCCGCAGACGGACAGGCCCATCTCCTCCAGGATGCGGGCCACACTGTCGCCCACCGCCGGGGTGGGGGCCAGGGACAGGTCCACGATGCCGAAGGGCACGTCCAGACGGCGGCTGGCCTCGGCGGCCACCATCTGGCCCATGCGGGTGATCTGGAAGGCGGTCTTTTTGATAGTCTCGGCCACCACGTCGAAGGGCTGGCCCTTGCAGCCCTGCAGGGCGTGGTACACCACGCCGGGGCCGGACACACCCACGTTGATGACGGTGTCGGCCTCACCCACGCCGTGGAAGGCGCCGGCCATGAAGGGGTTGTCCTCCACGGCGTTGCAGAACACCACCAGCTTGGCGCAGCCCAGGCCGTCACGGTCGCGGGTCAGGTGGGCCGTCTCCTTGATGACGCGGCCCATCTGGGCCACGGCGTCCATGTTGATGCCGGCCCTGGTGCTGCCCACGTTGACGCTGGAGCAGACCAGCTCCGTGCGGGCCAGCGCCTCGGGAATGGAGGCGATGAGCCGCCGGTCGCCGGAGGTAAAGCCCTTCTGCACCAGGGCGGAGTAGCCGCCGATGAAGTTGACGCCGCAGGTCTTGGCGGCGCGGTCCAGCGTCAGGGCCAGGGGGACGAAGTCCTCGCTTTTGCAGGCCGCGCCGGCGATGGCGATGGGCGTGACGGAGATGCGCTTGTTGACGATGGGGATGCCGAACTCGCTCTCGATATCGCAGCCGGTTTGGACCAGCTTTTCGGCGCGGGAGCAGATCTTGTCGTAGATCTTGCCGCAGCAGCGGTCCATGTCCTCGTCGGCGCAGTCCAGCAGGGAGATGCCCATGGTGATGGTGCGGATGTCCAGGTGCTGCTTGTCCACCATGGCGATGGTGTCGAAGATGTTTTGCAGACTCAGCATATTCCCCACCTCTTACAGCTTGTGCATGGCGTCGAAGATGTCCTCCCGCTGGATGCGGATGGACAGGCCGCGGCCCTCGCCGTAGGCCTTCAGATCGGCGCGCAGGGCGTCAAAGGGCGCCTGACACTCGGTCAGGTCCACCACCATCATCATGGTGAAGTAGCCCTCCATGATGGTCTGGCTGATATCCAGGACGTTGATGCGGCTGGCCGCCAGGGTGTTGCACACACCGGCGATGATGCCCACCTGGTCCTTACCCACAACGGTAACGATCGCTTTCATAACTATATACTCCTTTCGGATGGTTTTTTGTTTTGGCGCGGGAGGCGCGGTTTTCACTCCAACTCGTCTAATGTCAGCGAATAGCTAGGCAGGAAATGCTCGCGGAAATAGTCCAGCTCCGGCAGGGCCATGGCGTCCATGGCGGCGGCGGTCTGGGCGGCGGCCTGACGGAACTCGGTGTTGCCGGCCTTCAGCTCCTCGATGCACTTGATGTGGGCGGAGAGCTTATCCGCCGCCCTGACCAGCTGCTCGATCTCCGGGTCGGCGGGACGGAGGGCGTCCTCGTAGGCGGGACGCAGGTCCTCCGGCAGCATGGAGAGGAGCTTGTCCTCCGCCACCTGCTCCACGGCCTTGTAGGCCTCGCGGATACCGGGATTGTAATACTTGATAGGGGTGGGCATATCGCCGGTGAGGATCTCGCCGGCGTCGTGGTACAGCGCCGCCACGGCCACAGCGCCGACGTCCACCTGGCCGCCGAAGCGCTCGTTGCGCAGCACCGCCAGCGCGTGGGCCAGCACCGCTGTCTGGTGGCTGTGCTCCTGGATATTCTCCGTGTAGCTGTTCCGCATGAGCGACCAGCGCTGGATGAAGCGCATACGGTTGATATAGGCGAAAAAGTGGTTCATGTTATGTCAACTCTCCTATCAGTACATCACCATCTATACCGACTATTTTTGTATCGATAATTTTATTATGTAAATCTTCGGCGCGGACGCACACCTCACAGTAGTTGGGGGCGTGGCCGGTGTAGAGGCCGTCCTTCTCCTGCTCATAGAGCACCGGGTAGGTCTGCCCCACGCAGCCCTCCAGATAGGCGCGGTGCATAGTCCGGGCCACGGCCACGGCGCGGCGGGTTCGTTCCTCCTTTACCGCGGCGCTGAACTGCACCAGCTCCGCCGCCTTGGTGCCGGGACGGACGGAGTAGGGGAAAATGTGCATATCCGCGAAGGCGCACTTTTCGATAAAGGCCATGGTCTGCTCGAATTCCCGGTTCGTCTCGTCGGGGAAGCCGCAGATCAGGTCGGTGGTGACGGCGGGCCGGTGGAAATACTGCCGCAGCAGCGTGACGGACTCGTAAAACCGTGCCGTGTCGTACTTCCGGTTCATGCGGCGCAGCGTCTCGTCACAGCCGGACTGCAGGGATAGGTGGAAGTGGGGGCACAGGTTGGGCAGCTTCGACGCCCGGCGGCAGAAGTCCTCGGTGATGGTACGGGGCTCCAGGCTCCCCAGCCGCAGACGCATATCCCCCGCGGCGACGGATACCGCCTCCAGCAGGTCAATGAGACTTTGGCCGTTTTTCAGATCGTGGCCCCAGGAGGATATCTCGATACCGGTGAGCACCAGCTCACGGTAGCCCTCGCGCCGCAGCTGCTCCGTCTGGGCCACGGCCGTCTCCAGCGGCAGGGAGCGCACCGGGCCGCGGGCGTAGGGGATGATGCAGTAGGTGCAGAAATTCACACAGCCGTCCTCTACCTTCAGCATGGCCCGGGTGCGCTCGGCCATGCCGCCGGCGGGCAGCACCTCGAATTCCCGGCGGCGCAGGGCGTCGTCCAACAGTCTCACCGGCTCCTTTTCGTGGGCTGCCTGCTCGAACAGGTCCAGAAACGCCATGCGGTCACCGGTACCGGCCAGCAGGTCCACGTCCAGTGCCGCCACCACCTCCGGGTGGGTCTGCACATAACAGCCGCAGGCGGCCACCACCGCGTTGGGGTTCAGCTTATGACACCGGCGGATCATCTGCCGGGATTTCTTGTCACTGATGGCGGTGACGGAGCAGGTGTTGACGATATAGCCGTCGGCCTCTGTCTCGGCGGGCACCAGCGTATGACCGCGGCGCAGCAGCTCCTGCTCCATGGCCTGTGTCTCGTATTGGTTCACCTTGCAGCCCAAGGTATAGATGGCAACACGCATCTTGCACTTTCCCCTATTCTATCGTATAATAAGGTTTCACGGGTGAAGGTGTTTTTCACTCCCGCTTTTTGATCGGTTTATTATACTGTATTTTACCGTGTCTTTCAAGACCCGTTCGTGAAACAGGAGGCTCTCTATGGTCTATTTTGATAACGCCGCCACCACGCCGGTGCCCAAAGCCGTGGCCGACGCCATGTACGAGGTGCTGACGGCGCACTTTGGCAATCCCTCCTCCCAATACCCCATAGGGGTGGAGATGAAAAAAGCCGTGGAGGGCTGGCGGGCCGTCATCGCCGGGGCGCTGGGCTGCCCCGCGGAGCGCCTGTACTTCACCTCCTGCGGCACGGAGAGCGACAACTGGGCCATACAGGCCGCCCTGTGGCAGAACCGGCACAGGGGCAGACACATCATCACCACCGCCGTGGAGCACAGCGCCGTTCTGGAGCCCTGCAAGCTGCTGGCCCAGCAGGGGTATGAGGTCACCTATCTGAAGCCAGGACGGGACGGCAATGTCACCGCCGAACAGGTGGCGGATGCCCTGCGGGAGGACACCGCCCTGGTGTCTGTGATGCTGGTGAACAACGAGACGGGCTGCGTATTTCCCGTGGCGGACATCGCCGCCCTGCTGCGGGAGAAGGGCTCCCCTGCCCTGCTGCACTGCGACGCGGTGCAGGGGTTTTTGAAGGTCCCCTGCGACCCGGAGGGCTGGGGCGTAGACCTGATGAGCCTGTCCGGTCACAAGGTCGGCGGGCCAAAGGGCGTGGGCGCGCTGTACATTGGTCCCCGGGTGCGGAACCCCCGCCCCCTGCTGCCCGGCGGCGGGCAGGAGCGCGGCGCGCGCTCCGGCACCGAGGCCACGGCCCAGATCGCCGGCTTTGCCAAGGCGGTGGAGCTGCGGCTGGCCGATTATGACGCCAAGCTGGCCCACATGGCCGGGCTGAAGGCCTATTGCCGGGAGAAGCTGCTGGCCATGGGCGGCGTGGTCCCCGTGGGCGAGGGTACGGCCCCCCACATTCTGGCGGTGTCGCTGGTAGGGTATCCCAGCGCCAACATCGTAACGGACCTGGGTGCGCAGGGCATCTGCATCTCCGCAGGCTCTGCCTGCCATCAGGGGAAGGCGAGCCATGTGGTCTCCGCTCTGGGGCTGGACAAAAAGACTGCCGCCGGCGTGATCCGCATCTCCTTCTCCCCCGACAATACGGAAGCGGACGTGGATGCGCTTTGCCACGCACTGAAGTCCCACCGGGACAGCCGCTTCCCCATGCTGTGATATACGCCCGCGGCGCGGGCACAACGATATTTTGAGGTGGACTATGTTCAAAGCTCTTAAGCGCGACAGGGCCTTTTACGGGTATCTGCTCCGGTTGACCGGCCCTATCGCCCTGCAAAACCTGATCACGTTCTCGCTGGGTCTTATTGACACGCTGATGGTCAGCCAGCTGGGCAACAATGAGATGGCGGCGGTAACGGCGGCCAACGTGCCGGTGTTCCTGCTGATCTCCATCGTGTTCGGCGTCCAGTCCGGCGTAGGCATCCTGATCAGCCAGTACTGGGGCAAAAAGGACCTGCCCAGCATCAGCCGTGCCATCGGCGTGGCGGCGGGGCTGGGCGTGGCTCTGGCGCTGGTCATCGCGCTGGCGCTGTTCCTGTGGCCGGTGCAGATCATGGACCTGATGAGCAACAAGCATCATCTGTCCCTGCTGGGCGCGCCGTATCTGCGGGTCATCGGCTTCTCCTATGTGTTCAATATGCTCTCGTCTATCTACGTCAGCGCGCAGCGCAGCGTGGAGAACGCCAGCTTCGGCATGAAGCTGTTTGGTATGTCCACGGTGCTGAATACCGGCATGAACTACCTGCTGATCTTCGGCAAGTGCGGCTTTCCCATGCTGGGCGTGGAGGGCGCGGCCATCGCCACACTGCTCTCCCGCGTGGCGGAGTTCGCCGTGTGCCTGTTCTGCGCCCTGCGGAGCCGGGTCATCCCCCTGGACCTGAAGGCGCTCTTCCGTCCGGGCTGGGAGATGCTGCGCCGGTTCGTGAAATACGCCTCGCCGGTGATGGCCAACGAGCTGTTCTGGGGGCTGGGCAACAGCCTGCTCACCGTCATTCTGGGACACATGACCATCTCGGTAGAGTTTCTGGCGGCCAACGCCGTCATGGGCAACCTGAACCGCCTGTTCCTGGTGGTGTGCTTTGGTCTGGGCGCCGCTACCGCCGTGATGATCGGCAAGGCCATCGGTGAGGGACAGAGCCACGATGAGCTGATGGACCTGTCCAGGACGCTGTCCTGGGTGACGATACTGGTGGGCGCCGCACTGGCCGTTATCGCCCTGGCGCTGGTGCCGCTGCTGTTCCAGCCGGTGATCTTCCCGCTGTTCAAGCTGTACGATCTCAGCGCCCATCTTGCCACCACGCTGGCGGTGACGGGCTTCGCCTGCATCCCCTTCCACGCCTACTCCATCTCCGCCGTCACCGGTATCCTGCGGGCAGGCGGCGATGTGTTCTGGTCCACGGCGCTGGATCTGGCACCCCAGTGGCTGGTGGCGCTGCCGCTGACGGCCCTGCTGGCGCTGGTGCTGGACGCGGATCCCTGGTTCGTGTCGCTGGCCATACAGGCGGAGAGCTTTATCAAGTGTCCCATCTGCCTGTGGCGCATCCGGTCCCGTAAATGGATACACGACGTGACACTGCCGGAGGGTGAGCGATGAACAGTCTGTTCGTCTGCCCCCTGTGCGGCGGCGCGCTGACGCGGCGGGAGGGCAGCTACCTCTGCCCCGTCGGCCACTGCTTCGACATCGCCAGGGAGGGCTATACCTATCTGCTGCCGGTGAACCGAAAGCACTCCAGGGCCCCCGGCGACGACAAGGCTATGGCCGCAGCGCGGCACACCTTTCTGGAAAAGGGCTACTACGCCCCGCTATGCGAAGAATTATGTCAACTCGCTGTGGAGTTGACCGGCGATGCCCCGGCGGTGCTGGACAACGGCTGCGGCGAGGGCTACTACACCGCGGGCATCTATCGTGCCCTGTGTGAGGCCGGGAAGACGCCGGTGATGGCCGGGATCGATATCTCCAAGCCCATACTGCGTCTGGCGGCTAAGCGGGAGAAAAATGTGCAGTTCGCTGTGGCCTCCTCCTACCGCCTGCCGGCGGCAGACGGGTCCGTAGACCTGCTCATCAACTGCTTCTCACCGCTGGCCATCGAGGAATTCCGCCGTGTGCTGCGGCCCGGCGGGCACTTTATCTATGTGGTGCCCGGAGAAATGCACCTGTGGGAGATGAAGCAGGTGCTCTATGACCACCCCTATGTCAATGAGGTGAAGGAGACGCCCTACGAGGGCTTCCGGTATGTGAGTATTCGGCACATAACGGACGTTATCCATCTGGAGGACCCGGCGGACATACAGGCGCTGTTCGGCATGACGCCCTACTGCTGGAAAACGCCGAAGGCCGGCGTTGAAAAATTATGTAAACTCACGCAGCTGGACTGCCGCATTGCCTTTGACATACACGTTTTCGAAAAGGAGAGGTAACTATGGACCGAATTTCCCCGCCCCGCCGCCGGCCGCGGCGGCGTCTGCTGCCGGTGCTGCTGCTGATCGCGGCGGTGCTGGTGGTGGGCGCACTGCTGACAGCGGTCGTTCTGTCCCTGCGGGGCGGCAGCGCCCGGCAGGAGCCGGAGGCCGATCCCCACGCGGGGCAGGTATATATCAACGACGGATTTAACATGGTGTGGATGACGCCCCATGAGGGTATCCCCGCCAGCGGGCTGGCGCAGGAGGACTTCCGCCGGGACACCAACGACGACGGCAGCGACGGCGTCCGCGTCCGCTATCTGGGCGCGGAATACGCCACCCGCTGGGGCGTGGACGTGTCTAACCACCAGGGCACCATCGACTGGGCGGCGCTGAAGCGGCAGGGCATCGACTTTGCCTATCTGCGCCTGGGTCTGCGGGGCTACGGCGAGAAGGGCTCTCTGTACCCGGACCGGTCCTTCGACAGCTATTACAGCGGGGCCAGGGCCGCCGGCATCGACGTGGGCGTGTATTTCTTCTCCCAGGCCGCCACCGTGCAGGAGGCCGCCCAGGAGGCCCTGTACGCCCTGCAGCTGCTGGATGGCCGCGACCTGGACCTGCCGGTGTACTACGACTGGGAGCCGGTACAGCAGGAGGACTCCCGCACACTGCACAACAACGAATTCCTGCTGACCTCCCAGGCCCGGACTTTCTGCGCCTTGATCGAACAGGGCGGCTATGAGGCCGGGGTGTACATGAACCGCCAGCAGGGCTACTACCGCTATGATCTGCCCTCTATGAGGAACATCGCCCTGTGGATCGCTGATCCCGGCGACTATCCGGACTTCTACTACCGCTTCGATGTGTGGCAGTATGACCACGGCGCACGGCTGGACGGCGTCAACGAGATCGTGGACCTGAACGTGGAGTTCGTGCCGGTAATGTAAGCAAGAGCGCTCCCCCGCCGGGGGAGCGCTCTTTTATTCGAACAGCTTTCCACAGGCCCAGTTGGTAAAGGGTGCGGCGGCAAACATATTCCAGAAAAACGCCATGGGAAAGTTCTTGATAAGCGTCCCCGCCCAGATGGCGGGCAGCTGCCACACCGGCGCACCGCCTAAGATCATGCTGAAAATAATGGTGGCCACCAGACTCATGGTGGGGCACATAACGGACACGGTGCCCGCCTGCCGCATCAACCGACAGAAATAGGGGTTATCCCGCTGCGGGTCGCTGACTTTGGCGGCAAAGCGGGCGCCCAGCCGGTTGCCCCACAGCTCCGACACGATGATGACGATGAGCCCCATAAACAGCGCCTCCACCAGCGCCTTGCCCACGATACCGTAGGTCAGGTTGGTAAACCCTCCCGGCTGCAAATGTACCCCCTGCTGGATAGCGTTGTTGTATATCTCCATGCCGACAGCCATGCTGTACGACATGATGATACCGAAAATGATCCCCTGTGTTTTGTTCTTTGGCATTGCAGTTTCCTCCATAAAAATAAAAAGCGCACCGCCCGAGGGCGATACGCTTCGCAGGCACACAAGTGCGCTACGCGTCTCTATTCTTTTACCACACCCGCCGGGAAATGTCAATTGGTTGGGCACATAACGTTTTTATTATGTTAACCTATCCTCTGTGTCCACGACCTTACCGTACCAGAATTTACGCACCGGGTCATACAGCACTGCTTACAATCGCCGCAGCCAGACATTACATCCTCCCCACATAAACCAAAAGACCGGCTTTCGCCGGTCTTTTGGTTTACATAATTTAGTTTTTCTTCCCGTGCTGCGCCTTCATGCGCCGCTCGTGGTTCAGGATGGTCTTGCGGATGCGGAGGTTCTTGGGGGTGACCTCCAGCAGCTCGTCATCCGCCAGGAATTCCAGGCACTGCTCCAGGCTCATCTTCCGGGGCGGCACCAGACGCAGGGCGTCATCGCTGCCGGCGGCACGGGTGTTGGTGAGCTGCTTCTTCTTGCAGACGTTGACCACGATGTCCTCCTGCTTGGGGCTGATGCCCACTACCATGCCCTCGTACACGCCCACGTTGGGGCCGATGAACAGCACGCCGCGCTCCTGCGCGTTGAACAGACCGTAGGTGATGGACTCACCGGTCTCGCTGGCCACCAGAGAGCCGGTATTGCGGCGAGTCAGCTCACCCTTATAGGGGGCGTAGCTGTCAAACACGCTGGCCATAATGCCCTCGCCCCGAGTATCCGTCAGGAACTCGTTGCGGTAGCCGAACAGACCGCGGCTGGGCACCAGAAACTCCACCTTCATGCGGCTGCCGATGGGGGTCATTTCCTGCATATCCGCCTTGCGGGCGCCCAGCTTCTCGATGACCGCGCCCACACTCTCGGCGGGCACGTCCACCACCAGGCGCTCGATAGGCTCGCACTTCTTGCCGTCGATGGTCTGGTACAGTACACGGGGGGGCGACACCTGGAACTCGTAGCCCTCGCGGCGCATGGTCTCGATGAGGATAGACAGGCTCATCTCTCCGCGGCCCGCCACGTTGAAGGCGTCCATAACGCCCTCGATCTCGCTGACGCGGAGGGACACGTCCTTCAGCGTCTCGCGGAACAGGCGGTCACGCAGCTGGCGGCTGGTGACGAACTTGCCCTCGCGGCCGGCGAAGGGACTGTCGTTGACGGAGAAGGTCATCTCCACCGTGGGGGCGCTGATCTTCACAAAGGGCAGCGGCTCCACGCAGTCGGGTGCGCAGATGGTATCGCCAATGGTGATATCGCCGATGCCGCTGAGGGCGATGATATTGCCCGCCGTCGCTTCGGTGATGGGCACCTTGCCCAGACCGGCGAACTCGTACATACTGACCGCCTTGGCCTTCTTGGCAGGGGCGTCCGGGTCGTGGTAGTTGCACACGGCGATCTCCTGGTTCTGCTTCAGCACGCCGCGCTCGATACGGCCGATGGCGATACGGCCCACGAACTCGTTATAGTCGATGGAGCTGACCAGCATCTGGAAAGGCTGGTCCAGGTCGGCCTCCGGCGCGGGGATATAGTCCAGAATGGTATCGAACAGCGGCTTCAGATCCGTGCCCACCACGTCGGGGGAATAGCTGGCGGTACCGTTGCGGGCGGAGCAGAACAGCATAGGGCTGTCCAACTGCTCGTCGGTGGCGTCCAGGTCCAGCAACAGCTCCAGCACCTCGTCGATGACCTCGTGGATACGCTGGTCGGGACGGTCGATCTTGTTGATAACCACAATAACACGATGACCCAGCTCCAGCGCGCGGCTGAGCACGAAACGGGTCTGGGGCATAGGGCCCTCGGCGGCGTCCACCAGCAGGATGACGCCGTTGACCATCTTCAGGATACGCTCCACCTCGCCGCCGAAGTCGGCGTGGCCCGGGGTATCCACGATGTTGATCTTGGTGTCGCCGTACTGGATGGCGGTGTTCTTGGCCAGAATGGTGATGCCGCGCTCACGCTCCAGGTCGTTGGAGTCCATGACGCGCTCCACCGTCTCCTGGTTCTCGCGGTACACGCCGCCCTGCTTGAGCATCTGGTCCACCAGCGTGGTCTTGCCGTGGTCGACGTGGGCGATAATGGCCACGTTTCTCAGTTTTTCGTTCTGCAAAGGTAAAAACCCCTTTCTCTCGGGTAAATTCACTAACCTTTGTATTATATGCCTGCAAAGGACCGATTGCAAGCCCTTTCGTCAACTTTTTCGCCGCGGCGCCGTTGACAAATGCCGCCGCCTACGGTACAATACCAGTTGCACACGCCTCCGTAGCTCAGTTGTATAGAGCGACCGCCTCCTAAGCGGCAGATTGTTCGATTCCTTCGAGCAGTAAAAATTGCATAAAACTTATAAATGTCTCAGTAGCTCAGCTGGATAGAGCACACGCCTCCTAAGCGTGGGGTCGGAGGTTCAAATCCTCTCTGGGACGCCAGAAAGCACCGCTGCAAGCCTTTTTCGGGGTTTGCAGCGTTTTTTTGTTCCTCCTTCTCCCGGTAATTTCGCTTCCGTTATGCAAAAGTGGGCTTATCTCCTTTATTTATCTTCGCTTCGGTTACGGTGCAGGCTTGCCTTCAGTGCCGTGACAGTATCCGTGATGATTTTTATTTCATCCTCGTTACAATCTGCGACCAGATCAGAAAGCCAACTGTTCAGGACAGGCCGCGCACTGCGCATTTCCATGCACAGCACCTCGGCGGGATCACAGTCCAGAATATTCATCATTTGCACAAGCAGCTTTGTGCTGGGAATCGTCATGCCGGTTTCAATATGGCTGATATGTGTAGACCCCACATCGGTCATCGCAGCCAGCTGCTCCTGCGTCATTTTTCCGTATGCGCGCTTCCTTGAGCCGTGCGCCTATAAATGCGTAATCTATCATACAAACAAGTCTCCTGCAGATGAAGTGTTCTTAACTTGTATTGTATGTGCATTTTGCTCATGTTTTAATATCCTAAATGTACAACCGCCCATATACTTATAGTTGCAGGGAAATTTATGCCGTTTTTTGGTGCATCAGAGTATTATTTGCTTAATTAAGTCAAATTTTTTCGTTGAAAGGTCGACAAATCTCAAAAAGCCGGTTCGCAGCACACTTATAGCGCACACGCCGACAAAAGTGAACCATCCTACCACGCTGCACGCTTCCCTGTTTTATTCACCGCTACCCCAACTGCTCCGTCACGGCAAAGTGGTTTTTCTCATACCGGATCAGCCCGTCCCGCTGCATGAGGGACAGCTCGTTGCTCAGCGCGCTGCGCTCCACGTTCAGGTAGTCCGCCAGCTGCTGGCGGTTGTAGGGTATGTCGAATTCGTAGCTGCCGGTGCGCTTGATGCACTCCGAGAAATAGGACAGCAGCCGCTTGCGGATGGACTTGGGCGAGGTGTGCAGCACCCGGCGGGAGAGCTGCAAATTCTTCCCGGCGGAGAGTGTCAGCAGGTTTCGCAGCAGCCGGAGATGGCGGGGACACACCTTGGCGCAGGGCTCCAGCACCTGCCCGATGTGCAATAGCAGCACCTCCGTGTCCTCGGCGGCGGTGACGTTGACCATGAGAGGCTCACCCGGCGCGCAGGCATACGCCTCCGCAAAGATGCCGCCTGCGCCCACGCTGCTGAGGACGCTGTTGTTGCCCCATACGTCCCCCATCTCGATGATGACCCGGCCGGACAGCACCACGCCCAGCTGCTCCGTAGGCGTCCCCTCCGGCAGGATGACCGCGCCCTTTTTATAGGTGCGCTCTGCGGCGCGCAGGCAGCGCAGCATTTCCTCGATGTCCGGCGGCGTCATGCCGCGGAAAAGCGGGGTGTTCCCCAAATTGATCCGCATATTTTTCTCCTTTTCGTTGGCGTGCCAACAGACTTTCATAAATTATGATAGTAAAATGAAGCCACAAAGTCAAGAAGAACCGCAAGGAGGACAAAAATATGGTACGGAGAATCATTGAGATCGACAGGGACAAGTGCAACGGCTGCGGCGCCTGCGCCGAGGCGTGTCACGAGGGCGCCATCGCCATGGTGGACGGCAAGGCGCAGCTGATGCGGGACGACTACTGCGACGGGTTGGGGGACTGCCTGCCCACCTGTCCCACGGGTGCCATCACCTTCGTGGAGCGGGAGGCCGCCGCCTACGATGAGAAAGCCGTCATGGAGAACAAGCAGCGGAAAATGCGGGAGCAGGGCATGACGCTGCCCTGCGGCTGCCCCGGCAGCCAGTCCCGGAACATTCAGCGCGAGGCTGCGCCCGCCGCGGAAGCACCCCGCGCTGAGCAGGCAAGCCGCCTGTCCCAGTGGCCGGTGCAGATCAAGCTGGTGCCGGTGAACGCCCCGTATTTTGACGGCGCACGGCTGCTCATCGCCGCCGACTGCACCGCCTACGCCTACGCCGCCTTCCATGAGCGGTTCATCAAGGGACACATCACGCTGGTGGGCTGTCCCAAGCTGGACAGCGTGGACTATGCCGAAAAGCTGACGGAGATCATCCGGGAGAACGACATCAAGAGCGTCACCGTCGTGCGGATGGAGGTGCCCTGCTGCGGCGGGCTGGAGCTGGCGGCGAAAAAGGCACTCCAGCAGAGCGGGAAGTTCATCCCGTGGCAGGTGGTCACCGTCACGGTGGACGGCCGGCTGGTGGAGGAGTAAAACACAGGAGAACACGAAAGGAGAAGTATTATGAAATACGTTTGCACCGTTTGCGGTTGGGAGTACGACGAGAGCGCAGGTTACCCGGAGGGCGGCATCGCGCCGGGAACGCCATGGAGCGAGGTACCGGAGGATTTTGAATGCCCCCTGTGCGGCGTGGGTAAGGACAGCTTTGAGGAGGCGTGAGCTTTCTGAGAGGCAGGAGCCAAGCGACAAGCGATAAAGACCGAAAACAGCTGCGCGGCTGCGGAGAGAGACTCTCCGCAGCCGCGCAGCTGTTAGGTTTGATCCTTTTTCGCGGGTACTCTCTTCTTGCTGCCCCTGCCTTTTTGCCATAATCGCTTTATTTCCAGCGAATTTAAGATATATTTCCATTAAATCCCCGTTCTTAACAAAGATTTTAACCCATTCGCTTTATTATGGTAATAGAATGCAGCGTGTCTGTCCCACCAGCGCCGCCCTCTTCCGCTGCGGCTGTGGAGACAGTAAAAATAAACCGTCCTTGCGGCAGAAACGCCGCAGAAGAACGACGACAAAGATCAAGGAGGAACGAACATGCACACGAAGAAACTAATGACATTGCTGTTGGCAGTCGTGCTGGTGCTCTCTCTGGCCGCCTGCGGCGCAAAGGGCGGCGATCACATGGACGGCATGGACAACGAGCCTAAGAACGCCGAGGAGGCGGCCGCTATGCACAAGGAGCTGACAGCGCAGGAGGCTGCTATTCTGGCGGAGAACACAGCACTTTGGGAAAAGGTCTTTATGGCAGCGGACAAGGGTAAGATCATGATGGAGGACGGCAAAAACTACGGCGACTTCCTGCTGGAAACCATCAACGCCGCCAAGGATCAGTTTTCGGCAGACGAGCTGAAGCTGCTTCAGGGCGAGGCGGAGAAGATCCGCGACATCGGAAACAAGCTGGCCGCACTGGAGGAAAAGTATCCCGAGATCATGCAAAAATCTCTGGACAGCGATATGAATATGCCGGCGGACAAGGATATGGACACGATGCCCGACAGCGGCAGCAAGGACAATAAAACCGACGGCGGCAACACAGGCAATAAAACCGATAGCGGCAGCACGGGCAACACCCCCGACAATGGCAGTACGGGCAACAAGACTGATAGCGGCAGCACGGGCAACAAGACGGATGACAGCAGCCTGCCGAAGTTCCCCGCCTTTGAGGGCAAGGATCTGGACGGGAATACGGTAAAGAGCAGTGATCTGTTCTCTGGCAAAGCCGTCACCGTGGTGAATTTCTGGTTCACCACCTGCGGTCCCTGTGTGGGCGAGTTGGGCGATCTGGACGCGCTGAACAAGGAGCTTTCCGGCAAGGGCGGTGCGCTGATCGGTATCAATGCCTTTACGCTGGACGGCAACGAGGCGGCTATCTCTGAAGCAAAGGATGTGCTGACCCAGAGCGGTGCTACCTATCAGAACGTATACTTCGATTCCGGCAGCGAGGCGGGCAAGTTTGTGGAGAGCATCTACGCCTATCCCACCACCTACGTGGTCAACCGCAGCGGCCGCATCGTGGGTGATCCCATTGTGGGAGCTATCACCAGCAAGGCGCAGGCCGATGCACTGCAAGCCCAGATCGACAAGGCACTAGCTGCCGATATGGGCTGATCCAATATCTTCAAAGGGAGGCTATTATGAAGAAAAAGAACTGTAAGCTGACAGGCATTCTGCGCGTCATTGCCCTGCCCCTGGTGGGTAGTGCCGGAGGGTTTCTGTACTACCGCTATGTGGGCTGCGCCACCGGCACCTGCGCCGTTACATCCAGCCCGTGGCTCTCCACCGGCTTCGGCTGCGTCCTTGGGTCGCTGCTGTATACCGTCCTGCGGCCCGGCCGCGGCAAGAGGCAGGACGGTAACGGGGCGGAGTGACCCTTGCTCCCCCTGAAAGGAGGAAACGCCATGTATCGAAGCGTATTGGTCCTTCTTTTCGCCTCGGTACTGCTGCTCAGCGGCTGCGCCGCAGAACGGCAGCATATACCGCGGGAAAAGGACACGCAGGGAACGGACATGGCCGGACAGTCCTCGGATATGTCCGGCGAGGAGGGTATGTATATGGACACCGCGGAAAATGTCATCTATCTGGCAGGCGGCTGCTTCTGGGGCATGGAGCAGCTCATGCAGTCCATCCCCGGCGTCATCGACGCCCAAAGCGGCTATGCCAACGGCAGCTGCGAGGCGGACGCCACCTACCAGGCCGTCTGCAAGGGCGACACCGGCTTTCGGGAGACCGTTCGGGTGGAGTATGACCCTGAGCAGGTGAGCCTGGATGCCCTGCTGCTGGCTTACTTCTACGTCATCGACCCCACGGTGCAGAACCGGCAGGGCAACGACCGGGGCAGCCAGTATCAGACCGGCGTGTACTACACCAACGACAAGGCCAGGGAAACGGTGGAGCGCATCGCGGACATCGAGCGGGGCCGCAGCGAGAAATTCTTTGTGGAGATCGGTCCGCTGAGGAATTACTATCCCGCCGAGGAATATCACCAAAACTACTTAGAAAAGAACCCCAACGGCTATTGCCACATCCCCCGGGCGGAGATGGAGCTGTTCTCCAGGCTTCGCATCGATCCGGGCGACTACCGGAAGCCCGCAGCGGAGACCATCCGGGACACGCTGACGGCGGAGCAGTACCGCGTCACACAGGAGAGCGGCACGGAGCGCGCCTTTACCGGCGAGCTCTGGGACAAGTTCGAAAAGGGCATCTATGTGGACATCGTCACCGGCGAGCCACTGTTCTCCTCTACGGATAAGTTTGAAAGCGGCTGCGGCTGGCCTGCCTTTACAAAGCCCATCGAGAGTCCTGCTGTGGTGGAACGGGAGGATTTGAGCCACGGCATGCGCCGCACGGAGGTGCGCAGCCGCGCCGGCGACTCCCATCTGGGTCATGTGTTCACCGGCGATCCGGAGTCGCCCAACGGTGTGCGCTACTGCATCAACAGCGCGTCCCTCCGCTTTGTGCCTTACGCGAAAATGGAGGCCGAGGGCTACGGATACCTCCTGAATTTGTTTGAGGGATAGGCCGGGCACGGATATGTTGACGCAGCAGAAAAGAAAGTCCCTGCTCGACTGAGCATGCCACACAAGCCAACTGACCCTCCGTATGCACTGAAGCATACGGTGGGTCAGCTGCTGTTCGTAATGAAAGCCTTTTGCTCTGAAAGAGCTTTTGGGGTTTGATAAGTGTGAAGCATATCTTTTCAGGTTTTTCTACCGCTTTTTCACCTGGCATTTGCCGCTGCCTTTTCGCCGCCGAAAACGGAGCGCGGATCATTCAGCTTTGCCGCAGCCCATTTCAGCGGAGCGGGCGCTATCCGCGCTGACGGCTGATTTGCGACGAATTTGCATATTGACATCGGGGCGGAATCATGTTATGCTGAATTGCAAATGAATTGCAAATTGGAGGCGTGGTGACTTGTCCAGTTACAGCACGCGGCAGAGGAAGGCTCTGCTTGCCTATTTGAGCCGGCACCCGGATGAGCTGCTGTCCGCACGGCAAATTGCGGACGCGCTGGCGGATGAAAAAATCAGCCTCAGCGCCGTATATCGGAACCTTGCACAGTTAGAGGCGGAAGAAAAAGTGCGGCGCAGCAGCAAGAGCGGCA
>ERZ857801.1042-NODE-1042-length-32694-cov-62.131836_pt1 | contig 32694 bp, 34 predicted proteins | sample MGYA00519762_ERZ857801 | MGnify/ENA primary metagenome ERZ857801 (study PRJEB31778, sample SAMEA3449368) | human gut metagenome | biome: human gut; feature: human-associated habitat; material: faeces | place: United Kingdom | collected 2010/2012 ...
ACTCTCATGACAATGTCATCTTACAAAGTGTTCGTGCCGAACAGGAACGCTTGCAAAATGATATGAGTCTTGCCTACCAAGTGTATGGTCAGGTAGCCAACCAGCTTCAGGTGGCCAGAGCCAAAGTTCAGGAAGAAAAGCCTGTCTTTGCTGTTGTAGAGCCTGCGGTTATCCCATTATATCCTTCGGGAACCAGTAGAAAAATATATGTTTTAGCTTTTATTTTCCTATCAGTTTGTATTGTTATCTCTTGGAAGTTATTCGGGGAAGGTATTTTGAATAAATTCAAAGAAATCCGTGCCTAAAATCAATATTTAATGTGATATGGTATCAACAACCAGTCAAATAAATAAAGTCGTAGAGTTTATTGCAGTATTGGGAGATTTGATTATTCTGAACTTGTGTTTGTTCTTTCTCCTTTTCTTTTGGGAAGAAGCATTTGTGTCTTTACCTTTTTCCTGCAGAGTTTCATGGATGATGACTTCGTTAAGTCTCTGTTATTTGGCATGCTCGGCGTCCCGGGATAGAGCATGGAATAGCCGGGCGATTCGTGCTGATCAGCTTGTGGTACGTGTGCTGAAGAATATTATCATCTTTTCGGTTTTTTGGGCGTGTATCATGGCTTTTAGCGGAATCTCCATAATCTCTCCTCTATTTTTTATTATCTATTTTTTTATCCTTTTTGTTGTATTAAGCGTTTACCGCATTATTATCCGTCGTTTGCTGATTGATTATTGTGCAAAAGGTAAACATAAAAGTTACGCTGTTTTTATAGGTGGAGGAGATAATATGCATACATTATATGAGGAAATGGAAAGTTCTTTGGCCGCCATTTATGAAGTTGTTGGTTATTTTGATGTTACTCCGAATGAGACTTTCTCCTCTAAATGCCGTTATCTTGGTAATCCGGACAATTTTGCTGATTTTATGTCCGGAAAAACATCCGTAAAACATGTATTCTGTTCTTTGGCAATGGATGAGGGACATTATAATGTTCCTATTATAAACTATTGTGAGAATCATTTGCTTTATTTTCATGGTGTTCCTAATGTTTGTAAGGGATTCCCCCAACGTATCTGGCATAGTATGATTGGTAATATGCCGATTTTGAATTTGAGATACGAACCTTTAAGTAAAGTAGAGAATCGTTTTTTGAAACGGCTATTTGATATTGTGTTATCCGGTATTTTTCTGGTTACTATTTTTCCTGTTATTTACCTAATTGTGGGAACTATCATAAAATTGACTTCTCCCGGCCCTGTATTCTTCAAACAAATGAGGACAGGATTGAATGGCAGAGAATTCAAATGCTATAAATTTCGCTCTATGAGAGTGAATGATGAAGCAGACAAAAAACAGGCAACGGTTGATGATCCTCGAAAAACTAAATTTGGAAATTTCCTTCGACGTTCTAATATAGATGAACTTCCTCAGTTTATTAATGTTTTTAAAGGTGAGATGTCTATAGTTGGACCTCGTCCTCACATGTTGGCTCACACAGAAACTTATGCACGTTTGATAGATAAATATATGGTACGTCATTTTATCAAACCTGGTGTAACAGGTTGGGCACAAACCCATGGTTTTCGTGGTGAAACGAAAGAACTGTCTCAAATGGAAGGTCGTGTTCAGTCTGATATCTGGTATATGGAGCATTGGACATTGTTGCTTGACTTATATATTATTTATAAGACCATAGCAAACGTGATTGTTGGTGAAAGGAACGCATATTAAGATGGAATATGTTCCTATGATTAAATAGATTAGGAATCTAGCTTATTTTATAAGTTGATTCTTAAATAGAGTGTAGAAAACAAGTCTATTCCCTGTATTCGTTCTTATGGAAGTAATTAGTAAGGGTGATATGGAAATAGGACTACTTAAATTATATAACTTATGAGGAAAATTACCGCAGTCATTCCTATTCGAAAGGGCTCTCAAAGAGTAGTTGACAAAAATTTACGTCCTTTTGCTGATTCATGTCTTTTGGCTATAAAAATAGATAAGCTTAAAAAAGTAAAAGGAATTGATGAGATTATAGTTAATACAGATTCAGAACAAGCTATTGAAATAGCTCAAGAAATGGGAGTTTCATTTCATCGGAGAGAGGATTACTATGCTTCTTCAAAATGTACAGGAAGTGATTTTTTTGAGCATTTGGGAAAAGTTACTGACACTGAGGTGTTTGCATATTGTCCAGTAACCTCTCCTTTTATTAAAATAGAGACAATGGAGGCTGCCATAAATCTATTTCATGAGGAGGATGAGTTTGATTGTATATCAACAGTTTCAGTGATTAAAGAATTTATGTGGTTAGATGGGAAAGCATTAAATTATAATCCTTTGAATGCACCCAATAGTCAGAATTTACCTGACATTGAAGCTTTGAATTTTGGGTTTACTTTGATAGATAGAAATGATTTGATAAGATATCGAAATATAATAGGGAAAACCCCGAAATTTATAAGAACTACTGATATAGAGGCTATTGATATAGATACTCCTTTGGACTTTTTTATTGCAGAACAAATTTATATTAAAACAATTATCGAAGCTAAGAACTTATTAGATTAATCAGATATATTAGTAGGATATTTTGGTTGAATAAGATAATATTTATTAATTAAAGTAAGTGATATTGATTTGTATATAAAAAATTAAATAAAAAAGTTCTTAATGAAGGATTTGAACTATAAATCTTGTATGACCAATTATTACAGTTAGGAGTGATTGGGGAATTTTTTTTAATTTGTCATATGGGAAGATATTCACGATTAGGTAAGAATACAGTATTAGTGTTCATCGGAAATGCTGGCTCAAAGTTGATTGGATTGCTGATGCTTCCATTCTACACAAGATGCCTTTCTATTGAAGATTATGGTACAACAGATATTATCAATGTATATGTTACATTTTTATTGAGCGTAGTTTCATGTTGTATTGCTGAATCGATTTTTATTTTTCCTAAAGGGCAAATCTATGAAAAACAACGTGAATATTTATCATCTGGGGTAGCATTTCTTGTAATAGCATTTCTTATTACCGGAATTATATTTGTAGGAGTGAGTATTACAGCAGATTGTTATTCTATTGAGAATAGCTTTACTCAAAATATTTGGTTAATATATGCTCTGCTTATAGCCCAATTATGTCAACAGTTATTTCAACAATTTGCTCGTAGTATAGATCGTATAATGGTATTTAGTGTTGCTGGTATTGTACTTACTGTCAGCACAGCACTTTTTTCATTTTTCTTGATTCCTCACTTTGGTGTAGTTGGGTTTGTCTTATCTTTAGTGTTGGCAAATTGGGTTACTACTGCTTACTCTTTGTTTTGTTCTACCGCATACCGCTTTATCTCATTGTCTGCAATTAGTTGGGGGCGTTGCAGAGAAATGTTACTGTACTCTGTTCCACTTATACCTAATGGAATTATGTGGTGGTTAGTCAGTGCACTTAATCGTCCTATACTAGAAGCTAATGGGGGTATGCACGCTATTGGCCTTTTTGCAGTTGCAAATAAATTTCCGGCCCTCCTTTCTATGATATTTGCAGTGTTTTCTACATCATGGCAAATTTCAGTAATAGAGGAGTATGGGAAAGAGGGGTTTAATGAGTTTTATAATAAAATATGCAAGTATGTTGTATTAATGCTTGTACTGGTGTTTATTATAATAACCTTATGTAGTAAAATGCTAATATCTATTTTTGCTTCACCAGAATATATTGATGCTTGGATATATATTCCTATATTGACATTAGGCACAATATTTTCTGCTATTTCTAGTATGTCTGGTGCAGTGTTCTCAGCCACTAAAACTAGTAAGTATTTTTTTTATTCTAGCGTGTGGGGAGCAATGACTGCTGTACTGCTAAATTTTTTGCTTATACCATATATGAGTATAATGGGGGCAGCTGTTAGTGTGTTGTTGTCTTTTGTTGCAATGGCATTGAGTCGTATTTGGTATAGTAGAAGGTATATCAACCTACGAAATAATTATTCTTTATTGCTAATGATATTATTATCAACATTAATACTTATTCTTACTGTCTATTTATCATCAAATAGAGTACTATATTATACTTCTGTTATATTAATAACTATGTTTATCTTATTAATAAATAAGAATGTGTGTGCAGATTTTAGAGTAATGTATAGTAAAATAAGAAAACGAAATGAAATATTACATTAAACAATTCGTATGCTTAATTGTGTATGTTTTAAAGTTACTAGTAAAAGGTAGAATTTTTGGACGTTATCCATATAAAAAACGTTTTTCTGGTCGGATGGCTATATTAGCTAATGGACCTTCGTTAAAAGAAATATTACCTGAAATTGGAGTGAAAGAAGAGTTCAATAATGTAGAATTTACTGTCATGAATTTCTTTGCTTTTGATTCTGCTTTTCAGCGAATAAAGCCTCGTTTTTATTGTCTTGCCGATCCAATGTATATCAGAAAAGATCATCGGTATGAAGAAGTTAAGAGATTATTCTATCATCTTCAAACAAATGTAGATTGGGATATGGATTTGTTTATTCCAAAGCAATGGAAAAGAAAATTTATTCATTATTCCTTATTAACAAATCCACATATTCATATTGTTTGTGTTAATGATATTATATATGAAGGGACGGGGAGAAATTGGTTGTTTAAGAAGAATCTAGCGATTCCTGGTGTAATAACGGTTGCTCAACTGGGTATATATGCAGCTATTAATAATGGGTTTGAGGAAATAAATCTTTATGGTGTAGAACACAATATAATTTGTTCATTATTCGTTAATGATAAAAATCAATTATGTAGTAAAGAAGAACATTTTTATAATTCTTCCGCTACACTTAAGCCAATGTTAAGCGATGGTAAACCGTATAAAATAGCTAAATATCTCCTTGAAACAGGAGCACTATTCCATATCCACGATTTATTGAGAAATTACGCAGATTCGTTAAATGTTAAAATTATTAATTGTACTCCTATGTCGATGATTGATAGTTATGATAGAATTAAGTTTTAAATTCTAATTAACTATTTAAGTATTTAAACTGTATAATTATGAATAAATTTGATGTTATTATACCTACGGGAATAAAAGATGTAGCATTTGTACCTCGTGTTGTGGATTTTATATACAGATGTTTTGAAGAAATGGAACATATTTATATTCTGACTTCAAAGAAAAACTTTGTGAGAATCAAACGGAAGATTCCTGTATATGTGCCATGTACATTGATTGATGAAAATGAGTTGTTACCAGGATTGACATTTTCAACTGTTGCTGATATATTGATGAAATACTGTCCAAATAAGAGATTAAATGTAGGGTGGTATTTTCAGCAGTTTTTAAAATTGGGATTTGCCCAAAGTAAATACTGTAAAGACTACTATGTATCTTGGGATGCAGATACTTTGCCACTGGCTCCTATAACTTTTTTCGAGGAAGGGTATTTATTGTTTAATCCAAAGAGTGAATATAATTCAAATTATTTTAGGACGATTGAACGATTATTTGGTTATGGTAAGCAAACTGAATATTCATTTATTGCGGAAAATATGATATTCTCTAAGAATGTCGTTGGTGAAATGTTAGCTGAAATAGAAAAAAGCGATATGGATGGTATTACATGGATGGAGAAAATACTGGTTGCAGGTGATTTGAATGATTCCATGCCTGCTTTCTCTGAATTTGAAACTTATGGAACTTATTGTTCTGTGAATTATCCTGGCTTATATAAACCACGTTATCTGAACACATTTCGTGAGGCGGGATATATATGTGGTAGAAGTATCAGTGAGGATAAGCTCCGTATTATGTCGTTTGATTTGGATACTGTTTCTTTTGAGATGGGGCATGCACCAATGTTTCCTTATAATTTGCCTAATCTTATCTTCAATAATAGAGAGCGTTTAAAAATGATGAAATCCATGACATTCAGTCAAATAATAAAGAAAGTCTGGAATAAACTGCTTTGTCGTCAAGATGCAGAGAAACAGGCAGTAATAGAACAGTTTTACAGACTTCCTCAGCGTAAACATTGCTAATAAGCAGTGAGTAAACTTTTTATGTGATAATCCATTGATGTCTATTACGGTTTTATACAATGTCTTATTAATTAGTTCTTAATCAGACATGCAATATAGAGTATATTATAATTAATGGAGGAAGTACGGAATTATTGATATAAAAGTATGTTGATAAGGTGACTTGCGTATAAACGAATCTGATAGGGTAGATACAATGAATAAGAGAAGTCGTCAAGTCGAAGTAATTTTTATATAGAAATTTGTTTATAAGTTTTCAATGGTGGTAGGGAATGTTGCTGTGATTGATAATGTTGCTGTTGAAATGGATTGCAGTCTTACAATGGCTACTTATATTCTAAGTTATTTATAGTCTTAGATAAAACATTAAAATAGAAAAATATGATTTGTATATTAATTTTATTATTATTGTTTGTGTTGTTAATGTGTAATATGACCTTTGTTACATTAACATCACCAATGGTATTTTTATTATATAGGATAAAAAGAAGGCGTAAGGTAGTAGAGGTGGGAAGAGAAATGAATATAATGAGGGAAGGCTATTCTTCTTTTCGTTTGTTAAAACGTTATTTGGATGGATTTATTCGTTACTATGATTACCGTGTCTCTCAAGTCCCTTCACACCACTTTCGTTCCTTTGTTTATCGCTATATATATTGTATGGATTTAGCACCAAAAGTAGTAGTATATTATGGTGCTGAAATGCGTGAGCCATATAAGATAAAAATAGGACGTGGAAGTATTATTGGTGATAGGGCTATATTGGACGGACGGAATGGCTTAGAGATAGGTGAAAATGTAAATTTTTCTTCTAATGTGTCTATTTGGACTGAACAACATGATCACCGTGATGCATTTTTCCGATGTGATACACAGAAGAAAACTCCTGTTAAAATAGGTAATCGTGTTTGGATAGGCCCTAATACCTTGATTCTTCACAGCGTAGAGATTGGCGAAGGAGCGGTAATAGCAGCAGGTGCAGTAGTAACAAAGTCTGTAGAGCCTTATAGCATTGTGGCTGGTATACCAGCTAAAAAGATAGGTGAGCGGAATAAAACTTTAAAATATGAAATGACTGGAGAGTATGTGCCATTTTACTAATATTTTTTGTTATGCAAGATAAAAAAGAAAGTAATGTACATATAAAAATGAATTAAGGTAATATATGCGGTTATCCAGACATCTTTTAACTAAAATAATAGAGATAAATTTATTCTCTACTGTTTATCTTAATTTTATAATGTTTCCTTTTAGTAAAGCGATACGATTTCCTATTCTTATATTCGGGAAAGTAACTATAAAAAATGTTCGAAAAGGTAGATTAGTTTTTAATTGTCCATTGACGACTGGCATTCTTCAGATTGGGAAACGTAGTTTAGGCTTTCTTGATAAACATAATTGTCGTACAATATGGAATGTGGCAGGGACGCTATATGTACATGGTAAAGCTTCAATTGGTCAAGGGTGTTGTGTAGAGGTGGAGAAGGATGCTGTGATGACTCTTGGACGTAATTTTAATGTCACTGGTCGTTCTGTTCTACTTTGTACTGATCAGATTACTTTTGGAGATGATTGCCTTCTTTCGTGGGATTTGCTTATTATGGATACGGATTGGCATAAAGTGATTTCGACAACCGATGGCGGAATACTAAACCCTTCCAAACCGATTAATATAGGAAATCATGTTTGGATAGGATGTAGAAGCCTTATTCTTAAAGGAGTAAATATCTCGGATAATGTTATTGTGGCGGCCAACTCAACTATTAGCCGTAATATAGATGAAGAGTTTGTGGTAGTGGGGAGTAATGGAGTATTGAAAGAGAATGTAGGTTGGGAATATTAAGAAGTGCGGAATATATGTCTGCATATATAATGTAATGGTATTTTAAATACAACTTTAAGAATATGGATGCGCCAATCATTTCAGTAATTACAGTATGTTACAATGTAGCTTCGAGTATTGAAAAAACAATGTTGTCTGTTTTAAACCAGACATATAAGAATCTGGAATATATTATTATAGATGGGAACAGCACAGATGGAACTGTTGATATTATAAAGAGATATGCTGAAAGATTAACTTTTTGGATAAGTGAGCCGGACAACGGGATATATGATGCAATGAATAAAGGCATAGTAAAGGCAACTGGGGAGTTTTTGATCTTCATGAATGCTGGAGACCAATTTCTGAATGATAAGGTACTTAGTAAATGTCTCCCGTACTTCTTACAAGAAATAGATGTTATCTCTGGAATAGGATATTTGTCAGGACAAAAGTGGATCCCTGCAAAAGCGTCAGATCTGTCTGTAGCATTTTTTCTGAAAAGAAGTTTGAATCATCAAGCTACCTTTATTAATAGGAAACTATTTCAGGATAATTTGTATAGAACGGATTTAAAGATTGTGGGAGATTCAGTCTTTTTCTTTCAGGCACTAATTATGGATAACGCTAGTTATGTTGATATACCCATAGAAATAGCTTTATGCGAAAAACCGGGGCTTAGCGGACAAGAGAAAAAGGCATTTGCAGAGTTAGAGGTATCGATTAAAGGAATGCTTCCTGATAGGATGGTTTCTGACATTGACTTTCTGATTAATTATTATAATCCGGCTGTACGAATGATCGGTGGTTGGTTATATAAAATGCATTTTTTAAAAAAAATTCTTCGATTTATAAGAACTAATCGCAAAACGAGATGAATGTATTAGTTGATGGACGTACTTTTACAAAGAAATCAGCTGGAATTTCGACTTTCTTGAAGTGTAGTCTACAGGAATGGGCTAATAAATCTCCTCAAAATAATTTTTGGGTATTTGTTCCTAAAAAAAAGGATGAAACTATATCTTTTTCTTGTTTTCCGGCAAATGTACATTTTATTAACATCCAATTCTATGGTTTTATACCTAATTTATTCTTATTACTTTTGTGTATTCCTTATTATATAAGAAAATATAAAATAGATTTATATTATTCCCCTGTTCCGTGTATTCCATATTTTCTGCCTAAACGAGTAAAAAAGCTGATAGTGGTCCATGATGTAGTAAATATTGCATATAAAGATACAATGCAATTGAGGAATAAAATAGCTAATTCATTACTGTTTGAACGGTCTATAATAAATGCGGATTATCTTTGGACGAATTCAGAATATACAAAACTACAGGTTGAAAAATATTTTAGAGAAAGAAAATGTCGTAACATATTCGTTGGATGTTCGGTTGATGATAACATTTTTAAAAGAAATGTAATAAGCAAAGAAAAGCATCAACAAATGCTTAAAAGAATAGGTATTAATCATCGGTTTATTTTATTTGTTGGTACCTTAGAGCCAAGAAAAAATTTATCGTTTCTATTGTCTTTAATGCCTAAATTATATAAAGATTATAAACTTCAATTAGTCATAGTAGGGGCAAGAGGATGGAAGGATTCAAACATTTTTGAAATAGTAAATAATCCTACTTATCCAAAAGATAGTACTATTTTTTGTGGCTATGTTTCAAATGATGATTTGGCTTGTTTATATGATATGGCAGCTTGTTTTGTTTCTACATCTCTTAATGAAGGTTTTGGTATGCCACAATTAGAAGCTTTAAAATGCGGTTGTCCGGTACTTACCTCGCATAATTCGGCAATGATAGAAGTTGTAAGTGATATTGAGGGCGGACATACAATAGAAGGATATGAAACAGAAGCATGGATTGATGCTATATTAAAGATCGTAAATAACCCAAGATTTGTGAAAGGTGAAAAGTTATCTACATATAATTGGGAGTATATAATAAATGGATTAATGTATTATCTATCGTAATATGCAATTTGCTTGGCCATACATTGCGTTATTTGTATTATATCTTCTTATTTATGCAGAGTGCAGTAAAAAAAGAGTAATTTATCGGAATCGTTTGAGATATAAAGATGTTGCTATTGTTGAGAAAAAATATGAATATCTAGTAATTGCGATTTATTTATTATTCTATGGATTAAGGGGCTATATATTTACAGATTGCTTTCAGTATCATGATTATTTTGAAGAAGCATCGTGGAGGGAAGATTCTATATTTGGAACTACCTCATTATTCGAACCCGGATATGTATTAAGTAATATTATTATCTATCAATTTTCGAATAGTTCTTTCTTCTATCAATTTGTATGGACATTTATAGATGTAATACTTTTGTATATAATTTTAAAGCGAGAAACGAGATTGTATTGTATTCTCGCATTTGCTATTTTAATTCCTTTTTGGGATGGCGTGCAAATGAATTTATGGAGAAATATTAAATCTATATTAATATTCTGTTGGGCAATAAAATATATTAGGAATCGATGTTTATGGAAGTATTTGTTGTCAATCCTTCTTGCTTGTTCTTTTCATCTGACATCATTATTCTTTTTACCTTTGTACTGGCTTATTAATAAAGATAATCGTACTATATGTATGATAATTTCAATAATCTCAGTAGTACTTTATGTTGTAGGTATAGAATCTTTTTTTGACAATATTATTTTGATAGGTGTGTTATTGGGGGGGAAGTTTGATCGTATTTCATCAGGGTATATTGATTCTGCTGTTGATGCAGGTTTTACTTTTGGATTCTGTTTCCGTTTATTTCTTATGATACTTCTTCTGGTATATTATCCAAAACTAAAGAAAAAGAATTTGATAATGCTAAATATGGCTTTCTTATTTCTTTGCAGTAATATGGCCTTTAATTCTGTATTAGTCATGAGGGATAGAATTTCAATACTGTTTTCAATGGGGATAGTGTGTATTATGCCATATTTAATAGCAGTTCTGTGTCATTCGAAAGCAAAAGTATTTATTGTAGGACTATTGTTCACTTTTATGTTTGCTCAGGTATATGTACAGCACAATAACCCTGCTGCAAAGTATGAGAATGTATTGTGGGGTATAAGTGACAAGACAAGAGCAAAGATCAGGATTTTTGAGGAATCATTCAAAGCTATAGACAGATGAATCTAATTTTTGATATTCTAAAAGGAAATTTACATCAGTTATAACGTTTTATTTCTTGATTCTATGAAAATCGCAATAGACGCTCGCCTTATAGGCAATAGTGGTATTGGTACATATATTGAGAATATTGTACCTATGTTAGTGAATAGGCATAAACAACATCATTATCTTTTGATTGGTCACGAAAGTCAAATAGGCTTATACAGAGGAATATCTAATGTAGAGTTATTGCTTACAGACATATCGCAGTTTTCTTTGAAAGAGTGTGTTGCATTTCCTGTAGAAGAAATAAATAAATGTGATGCCTTTTATTGTCCATATATAAATGTACCGGGTGGAATCAGAGTTCCTGTTTATAGTACTATTCATGATGTTATATTTCTTGATATAAAAGGGCTTTCCTCTCGTTTGGGAACTTTGTTGAGATGGGCTTTTTATAAGCGTGCAATTTATTTATCTGAAGCCCTTTTTACGGTTTCAGAATTTTCGGCTACTAGAATAAGAAATCATTTTCATACTAAGAAGGATATTCATGTTACTTTCAGTGCTATTTCAAAACAAATCAAAGGGTATATTCCGAAAAAGGAACGAGTATATGATTTTTTATATTATGTGTATATAGGAAACATAAAGAAACATAAAGGAATTGACATACTAATTAAAGCCATTAATGAGAGCAATGAACGTGGCTTTGATATAAAGTTGGTAGTAGTGGGCGACTACAAAAAAATAAAGACCAAAGATAAAAATGTAATGAATTTGTTGAATAGTGCTAATAATAATGTTCTATTTACAGGATTTGTTCCCAACGATAAATTATATGATATTCTATCTCAGTCATTAGCTTTAGTCCTGCCAACTCATTATGAAGGATTTGGATTACCACCATTAGAATCTTTATATCTTGGAGGAAATGCCATTATTACGGATCTACCTGTGTTGCGGGAAGTGTATTCAGAACTTCCTGTAAGCTTTTTCAAGGAGGGGGATGTAAATGCATTGGCAGAATTGCTTATGTTAAAGTTGCAACTTAATACAGATGTTGCTAAAACACGGCAATACATAGACTGCCATTATAATTTTGAGATAATAGCAGATAAAATTATTCAAGTTATCGAGAATCACCACGTATCATGACTTAATAAAATTCAGTTGTGTTTTTCTTTTACTGGTAAAAACAGTTTTTTTATAGAATGACCAATAACAAAATATATTCTAAAATGAAAATAAGAAGTAAAGCTCCGTTGCGTTTAGGTTTGGCTGGTGGCGGTTCGGATGTTTCACCATACAGTGATATTTATGGAGGTTTGATACTGAATGCAACTATTAATCTTTATGCATATTGTACTATAGAAGAAACTGATGATAATCAAATTGTAATCAATGCATATGATGTATGTTGCCATAAAAGTTATCCATTAGGAAAGTATTTGGAAATTGATGGTGATGCCAGTCTTATTAAAGGTGTTTATAATAGAATAATGAAAGACTACGTTTTTGATGTGAAGTCTTTCAAAATAACAACCTATAACGATGCTCCGGCAGGGTCAGGTCTTGGCACGTCGTCAACAATGGTCGTCTGTATATTGAAGGCATTTGTTGAATGGTTAAGTTTACCTCTTGGAGATTATGAGTTGTCTCGTCTTGCATATGAAATAGAGCGTAAAGATTTGGGGTTATCCGGAGGCAAACAGGATCAGTATGCGGCTGCATTTGGTGGGTTTAATTATATGGAGTTTCTTCAGAATGATTTGGTTATTGTTAATCCTTTGAAAATAAAAAGGTGGATAATAGATGAACTTGAGGCCTCCATGGTTCTTTATTTTACGGGGGCTTCTCGTAGCAGTGCCGCTATAATTGATGAGCAGAAGAAAAATACTTCGCAAGGTAATAGTGACGCAATAGAAGCTATGCATAAAATAAAGCAGAGTGCAAGGGATATGAAACTCGCTCTTTTAAAAGGTGATATAGATAGTTTTGCAGATATACTCCGTGAAGGTTGGGAGAATAAAAAGAAAATGGCATCCCATATAACAAATCCTGTAATTCAGGAAGCCATGGATGTTGCAATGAAGGCTGGTGCAAAAGCAGGCAAGGTATCTGGTGCTGGTGGTGGCGGATTTATAATGTTTATCGTTGAACCGACTCGTAAGAAAGAAGTAATTGAGGCTCTAAAAAAAATGACTGGTTTTGTTATGCCGTTTCAGTTTAGTGACGGAGGTGCTCACGGCTGGAAAATCTATCCCACAGATAGCGTGCATTCGATGAATAATTTATAGTATAACTAATCTGAGATATGAAAATTTTAGAAACAAGACTATACCAACACATTGACCTTCTTGTTTTAAGATACCCTCAACTGGCTGTTACTAGAGATTGTATTGTTGAAGCGTATCGAATTCTGGAAGAGGCTTATACTCATGAAGGAAAACTTCTGGTTGCAGGAAATGGAGGATCTGCTGCTGATGCGGAACATATCGTTGGTGAGCTGATGAAGGGATTTGTTAATCCTAGAAAATTGGAAACAGATTATTCGGATGCATTGATTACTGTTAATAAAGAGCTGGGGAGGGTGTTGAGTGAGAATTTGCAAGGTGCGCTTCCTGCTATAGCTTTAGATGGTCATTTAGCGCTGACTACTGCATATATGAACGATTGTGAACCTTTACTTTGTTTTGCACAACAAGTAAATGGATTTGGAAGGAAAAGTGATGTGTTTCTTGGTATTTCTACTTCCGGAAATAGTAAAAATATACTGTATGCGGCGACTGTAGCAAAAGCTAAAGGAATGAAAGTAATCGGACTGACAGGTGAGAAAGATAGTAAATTATCAGAGATGTCTGATGTCTGTATTCAAGTTCCGGAGACAGAAACTTATAAGATACAGGAGTTACATTTGCCTGTTTATCATTGCCTCTGTCTGATGCTGGAAGATAAGTTTTTTGGAAAAGAATAATTTTTAGAATTAAACATATGAAGGTAGTAATAATGGCTGGTGGAAAAGGTACCCGTATTGCAACTGTTGCGGCTGATATACCTAAACCCATGATTAAAATATGTGGTAAACCTATCCTTGAGCATCAGATAGAGAATCTTAAAGTTTGTGGACTCACCGATATTATTCTTGTTATAGGTCACTTGGGAGAAGTTATTCAGGAATATTTTGGAGACGGGGAAAAATGGGGCGTAAATATAGAGTATTTTGTAGAAGAACATCCACTGGGGACTGCTGGAGCATTATTTATGATGCCACAACTGACAGATGATTTCTTATTGCTTTGTGGCGATGTTATAATAGATGTGAATTTCAACCGTTTTATTGCATTTCACAAGGAACATAAAGCATGGGCTAGTTTAGTATCTCATCCTAACGGGCATCCTTATGATAGTTCTTTGTTGGTGACAGAGATTATGCCGCCAAAGGAACTGGGAGGTATGCCGGAAGATACTCATAAAGTAATCCGCTGGATGAATAAAGAGGATGAAAGATTATACTATAAGAACAGAGTGAATGCCGGAGTCGAAATTATTTCTCCTGAACTTCTAAAAGAAACAATGAAGAATTTTACTCCTCGTCACCCTGAGAATCCCAATAAGATAGATTTAGATCGTGATGTGCTGAAACCTAATATTAAAAGTGGTAGAATATACGCTTATGACACCCCTGAATATATTAAAGACATGGGTACTCCTGATCGTTTTCATGAGGCTGAAACTGATATGTTGAAAGGGTTGGTATATGCAAGAAATCTCAAAAATAAGCAGAAAGCTATATTTCTTGATAGAGATGGAACGATAAATAAATTAGCAGGGTTTGTAACCAATCCGAAGCAGTTTGAACTGATACAGGATGCGGCGGATGCAATTAAATTAATAAATAAATCTGGGTATCTTGCTATTGTTGTGACTAATCAGCCTGTGATTGCTCGTGGTGATTGTACTTTTGAAGAATTACAGACTATTCATGACAAGATGGAAACGGAACTTGGGAAAAAGGGGGCTTTTGTTGATGCAATATATGTATGTCCTCATCACACGGATAAGGGGTTTGAAGGTGAGCGACCTGAATATAAGTGTGATTGTAATTGTAGGAAACCGAAAACGGGGCTATTTTTACAGGCATCTAAAGACTTTAATATAGATTTGTCACAATCTTATATGATAGGTGATAGTGATAGTGATGTAGAAGCCGGTCGGAATGCCGGGGTACGGAAATCATTAAAAATAGAGACTGGTGAAGGAAAGACCTTACTGGATCTTGTAAATGTTGTCTTGTCATATTAAATCTTTTTTGATGAAGAAAAAGGTTCTACAAATATCTAATTACTATACACCGCATATCGGTGGTATAGAGCAGACATGCCAGTATTTATCTGAAGGTTTGAAAGATGAATATGAAGTAAAAGTTATTTGTTTCAGTGAGGATAAAGAAACAAAAGTTCAAGAAACCAATGGGATTCAAGTAATAAAACCGGGAGTTTTTCTTAGTGTAGCCAGACAAGATTTGTCTTTTTCATATTTTAAGCATTTACATAAGGTTATTAAAACATGGAAGCCGGATGTGATTCATTTTCATTATCCTAATCCTTTTGTAACAGCACTTCTTCTTCCTATTATACCAAGGAGTACGAAATTGTATGTACAATGGCACCTTGATATAACAAAACAAAAGAAGATATATCCTTTTATTAAGCCTTTTGAAACAATGTTACTAAAAAGAGCGGATCTGATTGCACCTACGTCACCTAATTATCGCGATTCGTCCAAACCTTTATTCCCATTTAGAAATAAAACAACTATTCTTCCAAGTGCTATAGATATTCAAAAGTTAAATGTAAATACTGGAGATATAGAAACCATACAGAGAATAAAAGATAAAGCGAAAGGGAGAAAAATTGTTTTCTTTATTGGCAGACATGTTCTTCATAAGGGAATCCAGGATTTGATTAAAGCTGAACAGTTGATAAAGAATGATTGCTATATTTTTATAGGAGGAGTGGGGCCAATAACTGATGAAATGAAAGCTATTTGTAAATCAAATAGGGTTGAGTTTGTGGGTAGACTATCCGATCAGGAGAAGAAATGTTATTATTATGCAGCTGATATTTTTGCATTTCCTTCTTATACGAAAGCAGAAGGGTTTGGCTTGACATTAGCAGAAGCAATGTATTGTAATGCTGTTCCTGTAACATATACGATAGAAGGCTCGGGAGTTAATTGGGTGTCACTTCATGAAGTTACGGGTTTAGAAGTCCCTAATAGGAATGTTGCAGAATATGCTAAGGCAATAGATGAATTGTTGTCAGATGATAAAAAAAGAAATGATTTCGCGGAGGCGGCTCATCAACGGATTGTCGAAAATTTTACCATTGAAAAAGAAATCTTGAATTTAAAAAAACAATATAAGGAATTACTATGAATTATATAATAATAGGTGGTACGGGGTTTATTGGTACACATCTTACAATTTTAATAAAACAACAGTATCCTGATGCTCAAGTATACAATCTTGATATTGTGAAGCCCGGCACTCCATTACCTACCGTAAAAAACTATGTGAGTCCACTGAAAGAAGGGCAGGTATTGCAGTCTGTATTTGTAGAGTGTGATGTCCGCAAACCCATAGAACACCTTCCTTTTACTCCAACCTCAGAAGACGTTATCTTTAACTTTGCAGCCGTTCATCGTACCCCGGGACATCCGGATCAGGCTTATTTTGAGACAAATATTCGTGGTGCGGAGAATGTATGCGCTTTTGCGGAGAAATTCGGGATAAAGAAAATCGTTTTTACCAGCTCCATAGCTCCTTATGGTGCAGCTGAAGATTTGAAAACAGAAGACACACTTCCTACTCCGAACACCCCTTATGGGATTTCTAAGTTGGTAGCCGAAAAGATACATACGGTCTGGCAGGCTAAAAAGCCGAACGAACGACAGCTTACTATTGTTCGTCCGGGTGTGGTATTCGGTAAAGGGGAAAACGGTAACTTTACTCGTTTGTATTGGGGGATCCGCGGCGGTAAATTCTTTTATCCGGGTCGTAAAGATACGATTAAGGCTTGTATTTATGTGAAAGAGCTGGTTCGCTTTATGCTCTATCGGTTGGAGAATCATAATGAAGGGGTAGAGTTGTATAACTGTACATTTGAACCGGCTTTTACTATTGAACAAATAGTTGAAACGATGAAAAAAGTTACGGGGATTCAGCGTACTATTGTCAAGGTGCCGGGAAGTCTTTTGCTGACAGCTGCAAGTATTGTGGGTCCGTTAGGAGGAAAAGCTTTAGGCATTTGTCCGGCTCGCGTCAAAAAGTTAATGATTTCTACTAATATCTGCGGAAAGAAATTGGCTGATTCTGGGTATAAGTTTCATTATACATTTGAGGAAGCAATAAAGGATTGGTATAGAGATAATGATAATCTATACCTGAAATGATTTTTTGAGAATGAAAGTGGTATAAAATAAAATGTTGAGATGTAATTAGCACTTAGAGTGTTTGTATGTGAGATGAAGAGAATGTAGGTCCCTAGTTTCATGTTAACGCATGATTCTCCTACATTACATAGATTGGAAAGAGTACGACGGTACCTTTCCGGTCTATAACCCCGGCACCGGGGGGTATCCGGTGTTAATTTCCCACGATATCAACGGTCTGTGAAGATAGTTGATATTTTTATAAATAAAATAGCTACGGGAGACAGTATTACACTGCCTCCCGTAGCTGTTTATATATTAGAATACTCCTTTGTGCAGCTAAAGCACGGGCATTCCTTCATCGGATTCAAATCATGGTGCCCCACGATCAATGCTTTCGGAAACTGCCTGCGCAGTTCGCGTAATAGAGCCAGCAGGGAACCCCGTTGTTCAAGCGTTCGAGTATCCTTCGGGCAACAGTCAGCATCCAGTCCTCCTTCGTAGCAGATACCTATCGAGTGGGAGTTGTGGTTACGGCAGTGTGCCCCGACCTTTTCGAGAGGACGGCCACGGTGGATCTCTCCGTCGCGTGTAATGTAGAAATGATAGCCGATGTCGCGGAATCCCCGGTGGAGGATGTGGTCCAGTCGGCAGGCTTCCGCCGAAAGGGATTTCCCCTCCGGCGTGGCACTGCAATGAATGATAATCAGTGTGATAGTTCTCATCAGCTTACATACAGCTTTGCACTCCGAGCACACCCCCTATGGCGGTGGCGACAGTAATGATAATTTTGAGAACCAGGCTCCATACGGAGTGGCGTGACGATGAATTGCTCATAATTTATTTTTTTAAGGTTAAGAAATTAGACTGACGGATCAGGAGTCACTCCACCGCCGCCCGGGTTGGGATTCGGCGTATTACCGGAACCACCTCCTTCGGTAGTCGGCTTCTGATACTCCGCTTGCTGCTTCAGTTGGCTGTCGAGTTTCAGGTTGGTAGTCGAGAGGTTACCGGTGGCACGTGCTTTGAGGCGCATACCGGTGATATTCTTCTCCAACGAAAAATCCTCCAGCGTTTCGGCTGCCTTACTGCGGATTCCCACGCCGAAAATGGCGAGATCGTCAATTTTCACACTCTTGCCGTCGAGCAGCAATTCCTTGATACAGTCCACCATGTCGGTGAGTACACCTTTGATGACACCGCTCGAATACGGTGAATTGTGTTTCGACATGTGTTCGGCGAGCTTGGCCAGATCGAATGTCTCGTCGCTTACCGCACGGGCGAACCACTTGCCCGCATTCACACCTTTCTTCTGCTGGTTCTGATAGATTTTGTAACGAATCATAACACTATAAATTAAAGGGTTCAACATATTGTCGTGGGGAGCTGTTTCCCTTCCGACGATACAAAGATAACACCCCGTAATCCCGGAAAATCAGTTGTATACAATTGTATGCGGTTGTTGTCGGTTAAGGGCAGTAACGGTCGGTTATTCAACGGAAAAGCGTAGGAAATGTGAAGGCTTTTTGTTACATTTGTAGCTAATAATTTAAAACTTATCCATTATGAAAGAATTCACGATACGTGCTTATGGACGCATGGAACTGGCGCAACTTTATTCTCCCGAACTGACCGATATTGCCGCATATCGAAAGATGAAGAAATGGATCGAACGGTGTCCCGGACTTCAGCAACGCCTGTATGATCTAGGCTACCAACCCGAACACCGTTCTTATACACCATTGGAGGTGAGAGTGATTGTGGATGCATTGGGAGAACCATAGAGGGATTCGCTTTAGGATAACAAAAGCACCGCTTTAAGACAGCTAAAGCATAGCTTTACGCACTCTAAAGCTATGCTTTACGTCTTACAAGATACAACGTCTTACAACACACACTACTGTGGTTTCGGGTACAGCAGGTACACTTTTCCGGGGGCTCTCTTACGCACGCACACGCGCGCGAGCAATCATATAGTTTCCTTTGCCGTCTACGTGAACCAGATCTCCGTAGTCTACCAGACGTTTCAGCCAGATGAGCGCGGTGTTCTCCTTAATACCCATGACAGCTGCCTGCTCTCGTACCTGTTTGCGGGTAAACGTGGTCCCCAGTTTCATGAAGAAAAAATCACGCTCGACGTTTGCCCGGCGACTGATTTCTGTGGGAGGAAGGAAAGAAAGTATATGCATGGCATGGCAGTAGAGGGGCTCGGCAAGTTGGAGCACCGCTTTGAAATCACTCGGAGTGATCTTGACATCCCAGCGGGTGATGATGCCGTCTTTGATATTGTCATCGGGAATCTCCTTGTCCGGAGTCAGGAGAGGGGTCGAAGATGCCTTGAGTTGATAGGGCTGTGCGCTTTCGAGCGCACGCAATACAGCCACTTCCGCCATGATACGGCATGTGTTGACACCCAGACGGGCCACGAAACTATACATCTCATTTCCGTTGGCTATACCCGAACGGGTGAAAAGGGCAGAGAATAGAGTGTCAAATTCTTGTTTCTGCTCGTCGGTGAGCCGGAGTGTGTGGAGACCGTGTGCTTTCAGTAAGTCCAGTTTCTTTTTCCAATCCAATCCTATGGTGGTGAATATCTCTTCTATGTCTATGTCTCCTGTCGTAAACTGGCTTACCCACTGCCAGATACCGGGCATATAGTAGAACAGCTGGCGGGAGAAAAGCCCGTTTTCCGCCGAAGGGATGAGGGCTTTTACCTGCGCCGGAGTTCCGGAAAGCAGGACGGAGAGGTAGCTTTTTTTAATTTCCCGGTATTCCTGGTCGGTACGGCGGTTGTAAGACAAACGGTCGTGGTCGAATGCTTTGCGCAGGGTGTCGCTCCAGTGTCCGTAATCCGATCCTATGGCGGTGGACAGGGTATCCGCTTCGGACTCACAGATAAATCCTGTTCCGTTGGCGTCCATGATGTTTTGCAGAATGCCGGTGCCGGTATTGTTGCCCGCGATGAGGAACATTTTGTTGGCCGGTATTTGCGGGGCGTCTATTTTAGAACGTTCCTTGCCCATTGCTTCGTAGGCGGCTTTGGCTTTTTTGTAGGCTTTTATTTCTTCGGCCCATTCGGCGCGGAGCTGGTCATGGATAGGATCCACAAGCAGCCGTATGGATGACAGGGCACTTTTTCCGGAAGCAGGGAGAGCTATAATGAAACTTTGCATGCAGGGGGACTGGAGTTTACCGCCATAAGGACACCGTACATACCGTTCCATGCAAGAACCCAGAGCGGTCAGTGCTCCCAATAGCATGACATCGTTCTGTGCGTCGGTGCTTCCGTAACTCATAATACGTTGCAGGAGTTCCGGCCAGTCGGCTGCCGGAAAGGTGGGTAGCGGCTGTTTGGGTTCGCTACCCGGCAACAGTTCCTCAGACTCCGGACTCTCGCTATTGTATACCTTATTACGCGCGCACGTGTGTGCGGAAAGTTTTTGCGCTGTACCTGCTGTACCTTTTGTACCTGTCCGGCTGTTTGCAACCTCCTCTTTGCGGACGGTAACTCCTGCCGCTTCGGCGAGATAGAACACCGTGCCCAGATGCATATCCCCATGATTGGCAGTGAGTGCGTTGGAGAATATCCGTTCGGCGTGTTCGCGTTGGTATTTGGCGGAAACCCGGCACAAGCGGTGGAAAAAGTCGCGTCCCTCTTCTCCGCAATCGGTTGCAATGGCGAACGCCAGGTGTACGTATTCGATGTAAGTGGGGGCAATGTCAGCCTTGGCTGTTTCTACTGCCTCCGTGAGGCGGCGTAATGATTCAAGTTCATTCATTTTTTTATAGATTGAGAATTAATAATGTTACGAAATAATGCATCCGGATCGTAATTGAGGAAACAGGCCCTTACGAGGTCTTTTCCCGAACAGTCCACGCCTTTCGAGGCATTTCTGCCAGAATTGTCAGGTTCCGGGCCGTATGCCATTTCGACATACTGCATGGCTTTGTTCATACTTTCCGTGATATTTTGTGCTTCGTCTTCGGGATACAGCGTTCCGGAAGGGACGAAAGCCTTCACTCCCCGGCCGCTCGGACTGACATACGTGAGCACGGGGCAGAGGAAGGGATCATCGAATAGCAGACGGCGCATACTGACGGCTTCGTCGTAGGAGTCGAGGTTGTCCACATCTATCACGACCAGTCCGGAAGGGGATACGAAACACTTGCTGTTGCGGCGTGTGAAGGTGCCGCAGGGTGTCACGTAAGGCAGCAGTGTCGCTTTGGCAGTCCGCATGTCCGGAGCGTTGCGTACCTGAGCGGTCAGGAGTTTGAGATTCTCGTTGCAGGTAATCATTTGGAAGACCTGTTCCACGGAGACTTCGCAGAAGGGGAGGAGCGTGGGAGGAGTAACCATTCGTCCCTGTTCGTTCCTGACAGGAGCGATAGGTGGCATGAAATATGACATTCTGTACTGGTTTGGCATAATCTTTGTTGTTTACGGGTCAAAAACTTTTCTTCGTTCAAAACGTGCTTGATTTTCAAAACACGACGTGAAACTACGAAAAACAAAAAAATAGACGGTTCTGATATGTCAGAACCAATGTGAAAATAAATAACATACTAAGGTGTATTTTTAACAACTAATAGATATTGAACATGAAAAAGAACTTCAAACACGTCCTTCTAGGTACTTTTATCGATGAATCGCTTAAATGCGCAAACTTGACAATGACTCACTTATGCAAAGAAACCGGTATGGGGAAAGCCAGCTATGAGAATATAAAAAAGGGGAGGATATGAAACTGCACTACTACGAATCCATTCTGAACTTCTACTGTGACAGTCTGACAGAAGAGGAGCTGCTGGAGAAGATACGCGAATGGACACTGCGGTATCTCTGGTATAGAAAGAAGCGCGAGGAGGAGGAGGGTGGAAACGAGAATACCCGTGTGCGATAACGAATACACAAAAAATAATGTTTGATTATACATAAAAAATACGGGGAATGCTTCGTAGTTCACAAATAATGATTAAATTTGCCGCGATTTGTAATGTTGAGTTTGCAAAATGACGAATAATACTATAAAGCATCTGGGTATTGTGGAAAACATACAGGGTTCTCATCTGTCGGTGAGGATCGTTCAGACATCGGCTTGCGCGGCTTGCAGCGTGAAGGGACACTGTTCCTCGGCAGACAGCAAGGACAAAATCATAGATATAATTGATACTGCGGCGGCTTCCTACCAGGTGGGGGAAAACGTAATGGTGGTCGGTGAAACGTCGATGGGAATGCAGGCGGTGGCCTTGGCATTCATTATCCCTTTCGTTCTTTTAATATTTACATTGTTCCTTTTTATGGCACTGATAGAGAATGAACTGTATGCGGCACTTCTTTCTCTGGCTGTCCTTGTGCCTTATTACTACATTTTGTGGCTCAATAAAACGCGACTGAAACAAAAATTTTCATTTACTATAAAACCAATAAATAACTAAGAACATTATGAATTTGATTCTGATTGCAGTGATTTCATTGGGAGCGATAGCGCTCGTGCTGGCCGCTATTCTTTATGTGGCTTCCAAGAAATTTGCCGTGTATGAAGATCCGCGGATTGCCCAGGTAGGGGAAGTGTTGCCCCAGGCAAATTGTGGTGGATGTGGCTATCCGGGTTGTAGCGGTTTTGCCGACGCTTGCGTCAAAGCCGGCTCGCTGGATGGAAAATTCTGCCCCGTAGGCGGACAACCTGTCATGGCTAAAATTGCTGATATCCTCGGACTGGCAGCCGGAGAGGCTGAACCGATGGTAGCAGTGGTGAGATGTAACGGAACGTGTGCCAACCGTCCGCGTATTAATCAATACGACGGTGCTAAGAGTTGTGCTATTGCCGCTTCGCTGTATGGCGGAGAGACGGGTTGTAGCTACGGCTGTTTGGGTTGTGGCGACTGTGTGGCTGCCTGCCAGTTTGACGCTATCCACATGAACCCGGAAACGGGACTTCCGGAAGTCGACGAGGCGAAATGCACCGCTTGCGGCGCCTGTGTGAAGGCTTGCCCGAAAGCGATCATTGAAATCCGTCCGCAAGGCAAGAAGTCGCGCCGCGTGTATGTCTCTTGTGTGAATAAAGACAAGGGCGCTGTGGCACGCAAGGCTTGCACGGTGAGCTGTATCGGTTGCGGAAAGTGCGTGAAGACGTGTCCGTTCGAAGCTATCACGCTGGAGAACAACTTGGCTTACATCGATCCTGACAAGTGTAAATCTTGCCGGAAGTGCGTGGAAGTATGTCCGCAGAATACCATTATCGAGTTGAACTTCCCGCCGCGCAAACCGAAGGAAGAAGCTCCGGCTGCTCCGAAAGAAACGGTTACTCCAAAAGAAACGGCTGAGGCTCCGAAAGTAACAGAATAATAACAGAATAAAATACAGAATTGTATGTTAAAGACATTTTCAATTGGTGGAGTTCATCCACACGAAAATAAATTGTCGGCACATCAACCTATCATTACGGCGGAAGTTCCTGCGAAAGCGGTTATTCTGCTGGGCCAGCATATTGGCGCACCTGCCAAACCGGTTGTTGCGAAAGGGGATGTGGTAAAGGTAGGCACACGGATTGCCGAACCTGCCGGCTTTGTTTCGGCAGCAATTCATTCTTCGGTCAGTGGTAAAGTGGCGAAGATTGATACGATAGTCGATGCCAGCGGTTATGCGAAACCTGCTATTTTCATTGATGTGGAAGGTGACGAATGGGAAGAAACAATCGACCGCAGCAAGACACTGGTGAAAGAATGCGATCTTTCGGCGGAAGAAATTGTGAAGAAGATTGCCGATGCCGGTATCGTAGGTCTGGGCGGTGCTTGTTTCCCTACACAGGTGAAGCTGTGCCCTCCTCCTTCTTTCAAGGCGGAATGCGTGATTATCAATGCGGTGGAATGTGAACCGTATCTGACTGCCGATCATCAGCTGATGCTGGAACACGCGGAAGAAATCATGGTAGGCGTGTCTATCCTGATGAAAGCCGTGAAAGTGAATAAAGCGTTTATCGGAATCGAGAACAATAAGCCGGATGCAATTCAGTTGATGACGAAGGTAGCTTCCAGTTATGCGGGTATCGAAGTGGTGCCTTTGAAGGTGAAATATCCGCAGGGAGGTGAAAAGCAGCTGATTGACGCGATCACCAAACGTCAGGTGGCAAGCGGTGCGCTGCCTATCTCTACGGGGGCTGTCGTGCAGAATGTAGGTACGGCTTTCGCTGTTTATGAAGCGGTGCAGAAGAACAAGCCGTTGTTTGAGCGCGTGATTACGGTGACCGGAAAGTCAGTGGCCCGTCCGTCCAACTTCCTCGCCCGTATCGGTACGCCGATGAAGCAGTTGATCGACGCTTGCGGTGGTCTGCCGGAAGACACGGGAAAGGTGATCGGCGGTGGTCCGATGATGGGTAAGGCGTTGGTGAACATCGACGTTCCTACTGCGAAGGGCAGTTCCGGCATCCTGATTATGAACCGGAAGGAAGCCAAGCGCGGGGAAGCACAAACCTGTATCCGTTGCGCGAAGTGCGTGAGCGCCTGTCCTATGGGACTGGAACCGTACTTGCTCGGAGCGTTGTCCGAAAACGGGGATTTTGAAACAATGGAAAAAGAAAGAATCATGGATTGTATCGAGTGCGGTTCCTGTCAGTTCACTTGTCCTGCCAACCGTCCGTTACTTGACTACTGCCGTCTGGGTAAAGGCAAGGTAGGCGCTATGATTCGTGCACGTCAAGCTAAAAAATAACGAATATGGAAAATAAATTAATCGTATCACTATCACCCCACGTTCATGGCGGAGACAGCGTACAGAAAAATATGTACGGCGTGCTGATTGCACTGATTCCGGCTTTTCTGGTGTCTCTCTACTTCTTCGGACTGGGTGCCCTGATTGTCACGGCTACTTCCGTGGCCGCTTGTTTGTTCTTCGAATGGGCAATCGGGAAATATTTACTGAAGAAACCTACCACGACAATCTGTGACGGCTCTGCTATCATCACAGGTGTGTTGCTGGCATTCAACTTACCTTCCAACCTGCCTGTATGGATCATCATTCTCGGCGCACTGTTTGCTATCGGTGTGGGAAAGATGTCTTTCGGCGGATTGGGCTGCAACCCTTTCAACCCGGCATTGGCAGGACGTGTGTTTCTGTTGCTTTCTTTCCCGGTGCAGATGACCAGTTGGCCGGTAGTCGGTCAGTTGACTGCCTACACGGACGCTACGACGGGAGCTACTCCGCTGGCATTGATGAAGCAGGCGATCTACGGCAATACGGACGCTTTAAGCCAGATTCCGGATGCGTTGAGCCTGTTGATCGGACAAAACGGCGGATGTCTCGGTGAAGTGAGCGCGCTGGCTCTGCTGATCGGTTTGGCGTATATGCTGTGGAAGAAAATTATCACATGGCATATTCCGGTATCTATCCTGGTTACCGTATTCGTGTTCGCAGGCATCATGCATCTGGCGGATCCTGAAAAATACGTGTCTCCGGTGCTCCAACTGCTTTCCGGTGGTCTGATGCTGGGTGCTGTCTTTATGGCAACCGACTATGTGACGTCTCCGATGAGCAAGAAAGGTATGCTGATTTATGGCGTTTGCATCGGTCTGCTGACAGTGGTGATCCGTCTGTTCGGCGCCTATCCCGAAGGTATGTCGTTCGCCATTCTGATAATGAATGCATTCACTCCGCTGATTAATACCTATTGTAAACCTAAACGCTTTGGGGAGGTAGCGAAGAAGAAATGAAAAAGTTACAATCATCTTTGAAAAATATGTTGCTGGTGCTGACGGGAGTGACTGCTGTCTCCGTCGCGTTGCTGGCTTATGTGAACGAACTGACGAAAGGGCCTATCGCCGAGGCGAACGCCAAGACGCTGAACGAGGCCCTGAAAAAAGTTCTTCCTGAATTTACGAACAATCCGGTGGCGGAAAGCGATACGATCTTCAGCGAGAAAGACGGCAAGAAGAATGTCGATTTCATTGTTTATCCGGCCAAGAACGGTGATAATATGGTAGGTACGGCTGTTGAAGCCAAGTCCATGGGATTCGGCGGCGAGCTGAAAGTGCTGGTTGGCTTTGACGCCGAAGGTAAAATCTACAACTACTCCCTGCTGGCTCATACGGAAACTCCGGGACTGGGTTCGAAGGCCGACAAATGGTTCGGTGCTTACGATCCTGCCAAGGGTGAACAGGCGGTGTCACACGAGGAAAGCACGAAGTCTATCCTGGGCATGAATCCGGGTGAAGCCGCACTGACGGTCAGCAAAGACGGCGGGCAGGTGGACGCCATTACCGCTTCTACGATTACCTCACGCGCTTTCCTGAATGCCGTGAATGCTGCTTATCAGGCTTACAAAGCCGGAGGGGGAGAAGTGAACGGAGCTACGGGTGCTACAACTAAAGTGGAACTTACTGATTCTATCAGTGCTAATTAAGAAAGGAGACAGATATGAATAACTTTAAAGTAATGATGAACGGGATTATCAAAGAGAATCCTACGTTTGTACTCCTGCTCGGTATGTGTCCTACGTTGGGTACTACTTCATCGGCTATCAACGGCATGGGTATGGGACTGGCCACCATGTTCGTGCTGATCTGCTCGAACGTGGTGATCTCACTGATTAAAAACCTGATTCCGGATATGGTGCGTATCCCTTCGTTTATTGTGGTGATTGCGTCTTTCGTGACGTTGCTCCAAATGGTGATGCAGGCATACGTGCCGGGACTGTACGCCACACTCGGCCTTTTCATCCCGTTGATCGTAGTGAACTGTATCGTGCTGGGGCGTGCCGAAGCTTTTGCCGCAAAGAACAATGCGTTGGCATCCATGTTCGACGGTATCGGTATGGGACTGGGCTTTACCATTGCCCTGACTTTGCTGGGTGCTGTCCGCGAATTTCTGGGAACAGGCAAGATCTTCGACCTGACTATCCTGCCGGAAGAATACGGAATGTTGGTGTTCGTACTGGCTCCGGGTGCTTTCATCGCCCTGGGATATCTCATCGCATTGATTAATAGTTTCAAGAAAGCTTAACTCTATTAAATAAGAAAAGAATATGGAATATATATTGATATTTATTTCGGCAATCTTTGTAAACAACATCGTGTTGTCGCAGTTCCTGGGCATCTGCCCGTTCCTGGGCGTTTCCAAGAAAGTGGAGACTGCAATGGGGATGAGCGCCGCGGTGGCTTTCGTGTTGACTATCGCTACCATTGTCACATTCCTCATTCAGAAGTTTGTGCTGGATGTGTTCGGACTGGGATACTTGCAGACGATTACTTTCATTCTGGTGATTGCCGGACTGGTGCAAATGGTGGAAATCATCCTGAAGAAAGTTTCCCCCGCCTTGTATCAGGCGTTGGGCGTGTTCCTGCCGTTGATTACAACCAACTGTTGTATCCTGGGTGTGGCTATCCTCGTGATACAGAAAGACTATGACCTGCTGACAGGAGTTGTGTATGCATTCTCCACCGCTATCGGTTTCGGTCTGGCACTGGTTCTCTTTGCCGGATTGCGCGAACAGATGAGCCTGGTGAAAGTTCCGAAAGGAATGCAGGGCACACCGATTGCATTGATTACCGCCGGCCTGCTCGCCATGGCATTCATGGGATTCTCCGGCGTGGTGTAAAGACTTACAGTTGATAATTTAATATAGGATTGGAAACCCTGCTGTATAACATACACAGAAATGGGTTTCCAATCCTTTTTTTAATACCTGACTGCCATTAATTCGTACTTTAATAGCCTTTTATTAAATAAAATGCCGGCAGATTATTGCATTTCCATTTTATTTCCTTAAATTTGTAGCTCAAACGACAAAAGCCGAAAAACTAACCATTTATTAAAGAATATGAAAGAAAGAATTTTAGTAACGGGCGGAACGGGATACATTGGTTCTCACACCGTAGTAGAACTACAGAACAGTGGATATGAAGTAATCATCATCGATAATTTATCTAACTCAAATGCCGACGTTGTTGACAATATAGAGAAAGTATCAGGTATTCGCCCTGCTTTTGAAAAACTGGATTGTTTGGATTTCGCAGGTCTGGATGCTATCTTTACCAAATATAAAGGAATTAAGGCGATCATTCACTTTGCAGCGAGCAAAGCGGTTGGAGAGTCTGTAGAGAAGCCGTTGCTTTATTATCGCAACAACCTGGTTTCACTGATCAACCTCCTCGAACTGATGCCGAAACATGGAGTGGAAGGAATCGTATTCTCTTCATCTTGTACCGTATACGGTCAGCCGGATGAATTGCCGGTAACGGAAAAGGCTCCGATCAAGAAAGCGGAATCTCCTTACGGAAATACAAAACAGATCAATGAAGAGATTATCCGTGATACGGTAGCTTCCGGTGCTCCGATCAATGCGATCATGCTGCGTTATTTCAACCCGATCGGTGCTCATCCTACTGCATTGCTGGGCGAACTTCCGAATGGCGTTCCTCAAAATCTGATTCCTTACCTGACTCAGACCGCAATCGGTATCCGTGAGAAACTGAGCGTGTTTGGCGATGATTATGATACTCCTGACGGTTCTTGTATCCGTGACTTTATCAATGTCGTTGACTTGGCTAAGGCACACGTGATCGCTATCCGTCGTATTCTGGAGAAGACACAGAAAGAAAAAGTCGAAGTGTTCAATATCGGCACGGGACGCGGAGTGTCTGTTCTGGAATTGATTAACGGTTTTGAAAAAGCTACCGGTGTTAAACTGAATTATCAGATTGTAGGACGTCGTGCAGGTGATATTGAAAAGGTTTGGGCTAACCCTGATTTTGCAAACCAGGAACTGGGTTGGAAGGCCGTGGAAACCTTGGAAGATACTTTACGTTCTGCATGGAACTGGCAATTGAAACTTCGTGAAAGAGGTATTCAATAAGATATATTTAATTATTTGTTGTAAAAACATGAAAATATAAACAAAATAGAAACAAATCGTGCATGCGATTTGTTTAATTGATGCAAGTCGACCTGAAGCTGTTTGTGAGTATGTGAATATACATGGATAGTACTTATACCTCCCCGGTATAGACAGGGAGATTGCATAGTAGTTTTGTCGTGTTTTATTTTGTGTTTGTGTTGTGACGGTACTACGACGTGAGTCGTGGTACCGTTTTTTGTTTATTCGTTTGGAGTAGGTTCTATTTTGTAAAATATTTATGCCATATTGATTTATAATCCATAACTGTTTAGGGTTCTTCTTCAGATTTGGTGGTAATTTAATCAGTCGGTGGTATCTCCATTCCCCTCCTTCGGGGAAGGAGGGGTGGCTGAAAGCCGGGGTGGTAGGTGGATACACAATGCTGATAATAACCGACTTACGCATTCACCTACCACCTCCCCCTACGGGGACTCCTCCTTCCCGAAGGAGGAGAATGGAGAATACTATCGACTATCAAATTATTATTGAATACTATCGACTATAAACTATCAAATTATTATTTTCCTAATTAATTTTACCACCAAATTTGAAGAAGAACCCTATTTAGTATTTTTTGTATCAAACGTGTTGAATATACAACCCGCTGCAATGTTGGGCTTCTAAGATTTGCAAAAGAGTCTATGTTGGTGAAGGACTATTCGCTTAGCGTACCTTTAAAACAAAATGCATTAGTCCCCCAATCTATCTCCGGCAGTGTGGTGTCGGCGGCGAACAAGCCGAATACGGAAGAACCCGAACCGCTCATGGAGGCATAGATTGCTCCCTGGTGATAGAGCTCTTCTTTTATTTCTCCGATAACGGGGTATTGCGGGAAGACACTCGCTTCGAAGTCATTGATTAATGTATCTTTCCACTCTGCGACCGGACGACGGATAACCTCTCTGACCGGATATTCGGGACGGTGGGGGCGGATATTGGCGAAGGCTTCCCGGGTGGATACGAAAACATCCGGCTTCACAATCATAATCCGGTAACCTTTCAGGGATAGCTCTATCGGGGAGAAGATATTTCCGATACCTTCGGCGTAAGTCGGTGTGTTTTTGATGAAAAAGGCACAGTCGGCTCCCAGGGTAGCAGCGTAGTCCTCCAGCTGGTTGTCGGACAATTGGAGGTTGTAATGTTCATTGAGCAACTTCAACATAAAGGCGGCATCCGACGAACCGCCTCCCAGTCCGGCTCCTGAAGGGATATGTTTGTACAGATGAATCTCGACAGGAGGCAGGTGAAATTCCTTGTCTAATAACAAATAAGCTTTTACTACCAGATTATTTTCCGGATTGCCGGCTATTTCCATTCCGTGCTGGTGGAGCGTGAATTTCTGTTGGGCTTCGGGATTGGTTCTGATTTCCAAAGCGTCTTCGAGAGCGACGGGATAGAAAACAGTTTCCAGATTATGGTATCCGTCAGGACGTTTTTCCGTAATGGACAGCCCCAGGTTTATTTTGATATTCGGGAAAGTAATCATGGTGTTATCTATTTTTTATGCTACGATTATGTATTCGGGGGCAAAGTTACTAAAATCTTCATTTTTCCTTATTCATTCTTCATTATTATATTTTATCTTTGTCGTCCCGATTGAAAGAGGGCCTGTCGGAAAAGACCGCCCCAATCGAATCGTAAAATGATAAATCGTAAAAACAGAAACAATCCTAATGGCCGAACAGAAAAGAAATACCCGTAACACAAAGTCTGCTAAAGTACAACCGGTGAATGATTATGGTCGTATCCAACCGCAGGCACCTGAGTTGGAAGAAGCTGTATTGGGAGCTTTGATGATTGAGAAAGACGCTTATTCGTTAGTGAGTGAGATCCTTCGTCCTGAATCTTTTTATGAACATCGACATCAGTTAATCTATTCCGCTATAACCGACCTGGCTGTCAATCAGAAACCGGTGGATATCCTGACGGTGAAAGAACAGCTCAGTAAACGCGGGGAACTGGAAGAAGTGGGAGGTCCTTTCTATATCACCCAGCTGAGCAGTAAGGTGGCTTCTTCGGCACATATTGAGTATCATGCGCGTATCATTGCGCAGAAGTCACTGGCACGCGAACTGATTACGTTTACAAGTAATATTCAAAGCAAGGCTTTTGATGAAACGCTGGATGTGGACGACTTGATGCAGGAAGCGGAAGGCAAGCTGTTTGAGATCTCGCAGCAGAACATGAAGAAGGATTACACGCAGATTAATCCGGTCATTGACGAAGCCTACAAACTGATTCAGAAGGCTGCGGCACGAACCGACGGTTTGAGTGGCCTTGAGAGTGGTTTTACGAAACTGGACAAGATGACTTCCGGCTGGCAGAATTCGGACCTTATTATTATTGCCGCCCGTCCCGCCATGGGTAAGACGGCTTTCGTGCTTTCCATGGCCAAGAATATCGCTGTGGACTTCCGGAATCCGGTAGCACTGTTCTCTCTTGAAATGAGTAATGTCCAGCTGGTCAACCGTTTGATATCGAATGTTTGTGAAATCGAGAGCGGAAAGATTAAGAGCGGGCAGTTGGCCGGACACGAATGGCAGCAGTTGGACTATAAACTGAAAAACCTGCTGGATGCACCGCTTTATGTGGATGACACTCCTTCTCTTTCGGTTTTCGAGCTCCGGACAAAGGCGCGCCGTCTGGTGCGTGAACACGGGGTGAAAATCATTATTATCGACTACCTTCAGCTGATGAACGCGAGTGGTATGGCATTCGGCAGCCGTCAGGAAGAGGTGAGTACGATCTCCCGTTCGTTGAAAGGATTGGCGAAAGAGTTGAATATTCCGATCATCGCACTGTCACAGTTGAATCGTGGAGTGGAGAGCCGTGAAGGTATCGACGGAAAACGTCCCCAGTTGAGTGACCTTCGTGAATCGGGAGCCATTGAACAGGATGCGGATATGGTGTGCTTTATTCACCGTCCGGAATATTACAAGATTTATCAGGACGATCGTGGTAACGACCTCCGTGGTATGGCAGAAATCGTGATTGCCAAGCATCGTAACGGTGCGGTAGGCGAGGTGCTGCTCCGGTTCAAGGGTGAGTTTACCCGTTTCTCGAATCCGGAGGACGATATGGTTATTCCGATGCCGGGCGAGACTGTCGGGCCTATGCTGGGGTCGAAGATGAATCGCGATAGTGTTGGTTCTGTCCCTCCGCCGCCGGCACCCGATTTTGAGCCGCAGTCGGGGAATCCGTTTGCGACACCGATAGGAGGAGACGGGCCGTTGCCTTTTTAGTCGTTACTTTATAGTCGTTACTTTATAGTTTTTACTATTGTAGATAAGTTTTCTGCATAGTTTCTCCTCCTTCCGGGAGGTTGTGTAAAAAGTAAGCATCAAGTGTTCTTTGACATATTGTATTAAAAA
>ERZ857801.1044-NODE-1044-length-32663-cov-5.802870_pt1 | contig 32663 bp, 28 predicted proteins | sample MGYA00519762_ERZ857801 | MGnify/ENA primary metagenome ERZ857801 (study PRJEB31778, sample SAMEA3449368) | human gut metagenome | biome: human gut; feature: human-associated habitat; material: faeces | place: United Kingdom | collected 2010/2012 ...
CGGCGACCGCTCCGCTTCCTTCTCCGAGAGACATCCCGCAGTCAAGCAGCGCCGATAGTCCAAGTTCATCCAATACTTTTGACGCCGCCGGTTCGCCCGAACAATGCGAAGGAAGCATATAACCGATACAGTCAGGAACAAGACGAGCCGCACAAAGCGCCGCCACAGAAGAGATAAAACCGTCAATGACGATCGGGATACGAAAGATTGCTCCTCCGAGAAATACGCCCGTAAGACCTGCAATGTCAAAACCGCCCACTTTTGAGATTATATCGATGGGATCACCCCGATCAGGGGCATGAAGCGATATTGCTCTTTCGATTGCGGCAATCTTTCGTCTTAATCCGTCTGCGCTAAGTCCCGCTCCCCTTCCTGTCATTAATTTTACCGGAATATCCGTCAATACCGATGCAACCGCACTGCTCGTCGTCGTATTTCCTATCCCCATTTCTCCTGTTGCCAAAATTTCATATGACTTCGACTTCAACATTCCCACAATCTCAATTCCCGTAAGGATTGCCCGGATTGCTTCCGTCCTCGTCATGGCTGCTTCCCGGGTCATATTTTTTGTACCAGGTGCAATTTTATATTCTTTCTTTGTAACACCGGGCACATCAGACACCATCCCGATATCGATCGGAAACAGATCCACTCCCGCGATTTGAGCCATCTTACATACACTTGTCTCGCTTTTTGTAAAATTTTCGGCGACAACAGCCGTCACTTCCTGCCCGGTCTGTGTAACGCCTTCTTCTACCACTCCGTTATCCGCACACATGATGACAAGACCTTTTTTGTCCAAACTGTACGCAGGACTTCCTTTCATTCCCGCAATCTTCGTGACGGCATCCTCCAATTTCCCAAGACTAAATAAAGGCTTTGCGATCTGTTTCCATCGCTTTTTTGCCTGCGCCGCCGCCTTTTGATCCGGAGGACAGATCTGTTCAAGATATTCGTTCAGCCGCTTTGTCACTTTTTCTAATTCCGGTTCTGATTGTTCTTTCATATTTTTCCTGTCTTCTGACATATGATTCCTTCTCTGCTTCTTCTTATTTGCTTCGTTTTCTTTGGCAAACAGTCTGCACTGATCTGTAAAACGCTTTGCAAACTGCGGACAGGACGGCATATATAAATGAGGATACCCCGCAAACAAACTGCCTTCTGTATGAACACATTTCCAGGACGTTCTTCGATCCGGCTTCGCTGCTGTTAAACCTTCTCCGTTATCCGAACTGTCCCAATAATGAAACTCATGCCCTTTGATCACTTCTCCTTGTTTCAGATAACAGCTTTCCTTTTGTTCCTTTTCATGACTTAACTCCACGTAGCCGAAACGCACAAGCTTTCCCGCCGGATAAGTCCTGCCGTTCAAAACTCCTGCCATCTCCCATACAATATGCCTCTCATCTTCCATCTCCTCATGAAGATACATAAAACCGCCGCACTCTGCCAGACAGGGCATTCCGCTTCTGATCGCATCTTTTACCGACCGACGCATAGAATTGTTCTCGGACAGTTCCTTACAGTTAAGTTCCGGGTAACCTCCCCCGAAAATCAAACCGGAAATATTTTCGGGAATCTTTTGATCTCTCAACGGACTGAAAAACACAAGTTCTGCTCCGCTTTCTTCCAGAAGTTCTAAATTTTCTTTATAATAAAAACAAAACGCCGCATCCTTTGCTACCCCGACCCGAACCTTGCCGTCGTCTGAGCTTTTATACTTTTCCATATCGCATTGAAACGGCTCCCGGCTCTGCCCGTTTCGCATATTCTGCTTGATCTGCCCTTTTTCCGGGCTATTTGCTTTCTGTTCCCCTTGTGCGATCTGATACAATCTGTCAAGATCAACCGTCTCTGTCACAATATTTCCTGCCTTTGTCATCTGTTCTTTCAGATGACAGATCTCCTGCGGAGTAACAAGGCCTAGATGACGGCTTTCCAGACAAAACGCTTCATCCTGCGGAATGTATCCTAATACGGGAATATCATACCCTTCTGATTTCAAATGATCTTCCAGCATTTTCTTCAACCTGGGATACAACATTTTTGACACCCGGTTTAAAATGATCCCCTGAATATTGCTGTCTTTTTGAAAGGATACAATCCCGCTGACAACAGCACAAAGGGAAAGCGCCGCCCCTTTGCAAGGAAGAATCAATACTGCGGGAATGTCAAGTGTTCTTGCTACATCATATGAGCTTGCCGTAACAGAATCCAGTCTCATCCCATCATAATATCCCATCACGCCTTCTGTTATAACAAGTTCAGCATCTGCCGCATGTTTTGCGTATTCTTTTCTCAGCTCATCTTCCGAAGAAAAGAATAAATCCAGATTTTTTGAATCTACGCCAAGCACTTCTTTATGAAACATCGGATCGATATAGTCAGGTCCGCATTTACAGGATGATACTTTTTTATTTTGAGCCTGATATGCCGCCATAAGTGCGCACGCCGCCGCTGTTTTCCCGCTTCCGCTGGAGATCGCCGTGATCAAAATTCCCGAAGCCATCTTCCTTTCCTCCTGCTGAAATAATATAGACAGGATTCATTCCTGTCATCATATGATACTGCCCCAGAACACGAGAACGCGACGCACATATCTGTGTAACTTCCATATCGGTCAGTAACCCTTCTTTTTCCGCGTCCATCACATCCCGGACTGTCTCAAGCGATATAGCGCTGATCACAATCTTTACATTTGGATTTTTCTGTTTCACAACAGTCAATATTTCTTTTAAATTACCGGAACTTCCTCCGATAAACAGATGAGTCGGCGGTTCCAAATGCACGAGCGCCTCCGGCGCGCTTCCTTCTATGATCCGGATTCCGTCCGTCCTGAATTTTCTCCTGTTTTTTTCCAAAAGAAGCACCGCCTCCGGATTCTTTTCAATGGCATACACTTTTATCTGCTCACCTGAAAGAGCCGCCTCCACAGATACAGAGCCGGTTCCGGCGCCGACGTCATACACAACCGCATCTTCTGTAAGCTCCATGCGGGCGATGCTGACGGCGCGCACTTCTTCTTTCGTCATTGGAACTTTTCCTCTGACAAACGCATCGTCACGGATATGCGGACCACGCCGCTTTGCCGGATTCTCATTTTCCACCAATGCAGTACATAACCCCCGCACTTCTTCTATTTGAAAATCTGCCGCTTTTTTCCTTATGATCTTTTCATCTTCATAAGAAAGATCTCTTCCGACCGAAAGGAACAGTTCTCCCATTCCATACTCCAAAAGTGCGTTCAGCAGTCGTTCTCCCGCATCTTTTCCGCCAAGAAGAAAGAACGTTTTTCTGTTCGTATCTACCGTCTGTATAAACAGCGTTTCATTTCCATGAAGACTTACGATCTTTGCATCGTCCCATGAAACACCGAGTTTTGCGGCAAAATAAACAACAGATGAAATCCCCGGAATCAATTCAACCGTACAATCGATCTCTGAATGCAAAAGGGCCGCTTCCAGTTTTTTTGCTCCGCTGTAAAACCCGATATCACCGGAAAACAAAACCGCAGTCCGGCTGCACTCCTCATGCTCTTTTACATAAGAAAAAATAAAGTCCCACCGATATTCACTTAACATATCCCGCCATTTTATATCTTTTTTCTGCTCTAAAAAACATGCGGCGCTTTCAAGCATCCGTGAAGCTCCGATCAGACAATCGCTTGCAAGGATCTCTTCTTTCGCTCTTTCGGTCATTTCTTTTACTCCGCCTGTCCCAATCCCGATCAAAGATACTTTTCTTTTTTTATCACACATCTTTATAGCCTCTCGGAGTTACCATTTTCCCGTTTAACTCTTTCGTATTTGAGTTTCCGATATAAACAGTCGTAAACATATCTGCCTGTGTTGTTTTCAGCTTTTTAAGAGTCATGATCTCATATAACTCGCCTTCTCTTCCTATATTTTTCACAAGACCGCACACCGTCTCTTCCGACCGTGATTTTAGAATGATCTCACAGGCTTTCTCAAGATAATCCGCTCTCTTCCTGCTGGACGGATTATAAAGACAGATTACAAAATCAGCCTCTGCCGCGGCGCAAAGTCTCTTCTCGATCAGCTCCCACGGAGTCAGGAGATCGCTTAAACTGATCACTGCAAAATCATGCATCAACGGCGCGCCTAAAACGGCTGCTCCTCCTGATGCCGCCGTGATCCCGGGAACAATCTCAATCCCGATCTCAGGGTAATCTCTCCCGATCTCATAAATCAGACCTGCCATTCCATAAATCCCGCTGTCACCGCTGCATACCATTGCCACGTCAACGCCTTTTTTTACCTCCTCAAACGCCATCTTACAGCGGTCGGCTTCTTTTCGCATCGGAGTGCTCAAGAACTGCTTTTCCGGAAATAAAGGACGGACAAGATCAATATATACCGTATATCCGATAATGACCGGACATGCGTCAAGAACTTTTTTTGCCTGTACTGTCATCTGATCTCCTGCTCCCGGGCCGAGTCCTACAACATATATTTTATTCATTCTTTAGTATTCTCCTTTTCTGCCTTTCCAACATGAGAAGATGCTTTCCGAAATTCTGTTGTAAATGTCGGATCATATAATTTTGACCGTTCATACTTTCCATCTAAAACCCTGCCTACTACAATAAGCGCCGTCTTCGTTACGCCTGCCTCTTTTGCAGTCTGCGCCAATGTTTTTACCGTACAGTTGAGTACTTTTTCCTCCGGCCATGACGCCTTATACACGATCGCGGCAGGAGTGTCCTGTTCATATCCTCCGCTGATCAGCTCTTCGGAAAGTTCTTTTAGCATCCCTGTGCTTAAAAAAATAACCATTGTTGTGCCATGAGCCGCAAAACTTCTGATCGACTCCTTTTCAGGAACCGGCGTTCTTCCTGCCATACGGGTAATTACAACCGACTGTGAAATTCCCGGAAGTGTATATTCTGCATCGAGCGCAGCTGCTGCCGCGCAAAAAGAGCTGACGCCGGGGCACACTTCGTATCCGATCCCAAGTCTTTCCAACTCATCCATCTGCTCTTTGATCGCCCCGTACAGGCAAGGATCGCCTGTATGAAGCCGGACAATGTTCTTTCTTTGAGTCTCACCTTCTTTTATCACTTCCAGCACTTCTTCCAGTGTCATCTTCGCACTATTGTAAACTGCACACGTTTCTTTACAGCCATATAGAAGTTTCGGGTTCACAAGCGATCCTGCGTAAATAACAATATCCGCCTCTTCTAAAAGGCGTTGTCCACGCACAGTGATCAAATCTTTTGCACCCGGACCTGCTCCAACAAATGTGACCATCTTTCTCTTTCCTTTCGCTTTCTTAGCCTCTTTACTTTTTTAATCTTTTCTCCGATCTTTCCGCTGAGTTTCGCTTTCATCTTTTATGATAAACAACGAATAATATCCCGCCTGTTCGGGGATTTCTTCCGTCGAAAAATAAAGCTTCTCCGAATCCATACCACAGTTTTCCACCATTTTTGCCTCTAAAGCGTTCTCGACAAGAAAACGTTTCACTTCCGCCATTTTCCGTCCGCTTTTCATAAATACTTTCGTTCCCTGCAGCCTCATACTTTCTTCTACTCCGTAGGAAGCAGGTATGATATGCAGTTCATCGCTGTTTTCTGAAAGGGAAATGTCAAGGCGAGCCGCCGCCGCGCAAAAAGAAGGGATTCCGGGAATCAACTCTGTTTCATATCCCATCCTTTTCAGTCTTTTGTGTATATACATACAGGTAGAATAAATGCTCGGGTCTCCGATCGTAAGAAACACAACATCCTTTCCTTCATTTAACTTCTCTGCGGTAAACGCCGCGTCTTCGTCATGAATCTCTATCAGTTTCTCCCTGTCTTTGATCATCGGCATAGGCAGAAAGATCACCTCTTTTTCCCCGATCTGCGAATAAACTTGTCTGACGATCTGATAAGCCGTACACTGCTGCATATATTTTGGATCTGCGTTTTCACCCGGCTTTTTCAAACCGCTGTCTGATACGGGAATCGCGACAACATCACTTTCTTGTATCGCATGCAATGCTTTTAATGTCAGAAGCTGCGGATCTCCCGGCCCAACTCCAACGCCTGTAAACTTTCCTTTCATAGCCTCTTTATCTTCCTTTCTTTTGCCTGACAAAACGACTTGTCTGCTCAAACAGACTGTCTGCTTTCGAGGTTTTCCCCAAAACCCCTTCTTCATTTGAAAAAACAACAGCCGCAATATCCAACGCTTCCCCTGCTCTGTTTGTCAGATAAAATTCTATTCTCTCCATTACGCTTTCCATTACTTTTTCGAGAAGTCCGCATTCTTTGAGTACTCTTAATGCCTCCGATGTATTCACACAGTCCATGACCGAACGCACCGTATGCGAATCTGCCCCTTCTAAAGCCGCATGTACCGCCAACACTTCCATCCTGCAGTCTGCCTGTCTTGAATGGGTATTCATTACTCCTGCCGCCAGTTTGACAAATTTTCCGATATGACCGATAAATAGAATTCCCTTCATCCCGAGTAATTTTGCATCGTCGATCGTATCTCCGATATAGTTACTGCATTTTACTGTTACTTCTTCGTCCACGCCGAGTTCTTCACGTAAAAAATCCATTCCGTAATTTCCCGGAACAACATAACACCTGTCATACCCTGCCTCTTTTAACATTTTCATTTCCAGCCATATCGTATCAGTCAGCGCTTTTTCACTCATCGGCTCTACGATGCCTGTCGTTCCAAGAACAGACAGGCCTCCTACAATGCCAAGCCTCGGATTAAACGTCTTCTTTGCGATCTTCTCCCCGCCCGGAATAGACAGCGTAATCTTTATTTTCCCACCGTACTTGTATTGACGGCACTCTTCGTCTACCGCATCGGCAATCATCCTGCGAGGTATTTTATTGATCGCGGGAAAGCCTGTCTGCTGCTCTAATCCTGCTTTTGTGACCCGGCCGATTCCTTCTCCTCCGGCAAGAACAATATGATCTTTGATTTCAAAACAGCGTTCTTCCGCTTCTTCCTCTTTTAAAAATGACTCGATCTTCTCAGCTTTTGCGTATACTTTCATCCCATCTGTCACATCAGGATCATCGCCGCTGTATTTTTCAACAGCGCACTGCACATAATCCGCAGTTCTGATCGTTGACTCTACTTCCAAATACAGCTCGATCCCTTTCGGAGTGATCAGTTTCACATGAGTAATCTCTTCTTCTTTAAGAAGCATCGCCACAGCAGCTTTTGCCGCTGCGGCAGCACAGCTTCCTGTCGTATATCCAAGCCGAAGTCCCGACCGGTTCCTCCCGATCTCCTGTTTCATTTTATGCTATTCTCCTGATATGCTTTACAATTCTTCCAGCATCTGCCGTGGATTTTCCGCCGCTTTTACTTTACCGAACACTTTCTCGATCACACCTTCTTCATCGATCAAATAAGTAGTGCGGACAACACCCATTGTTTTCTTTCCGTACATATTCTTTTCTTTCCATACATCATAAGCCTGAATACATGTTAACTCTGTATCTGAAAGAAGTGTAAAGGGCAAACCGTATTTTTCTTCAAATTTCTTATGAGATGCGACGCTATCCTTGCTTACTCCAAGCACAACCGCTCCTTTTTCTGAAAATTCAGGATATAATTCTCCGAAACCACATGCCTGTTTTGTACATCCCGGAGTGTTGTCTCTCGGATAAAAATATAAGATCACTTTCTTCCCTTTGTATTCTTCCAATGTGTGTACCTTTCCGTTCTGATCCGGCAATGCAAACTCCGGCGCTTTCATTCCTGCTTCTAACATTTGTATTTCCTCCTGTTTTTTATTTTATTCTTTTTAGCTTGTTCTTACATTTCCGCTTCTTCGATATGTTCTGCGAATATTTTTCTGATTCCTTCAAATTCTCCGAGTCCTTTTAAAATAACCCGGACTTCATATCCTTTTTCCTCCAGCTCGCTTTTCCATGAATCTTCTTCTCCTGCCATATCATTTTTTGCATGATCTCCGGCAACAAACATAAACGGCATAAGTACGACTTTTTTTCTGCCCGATATTTCCAGCTTTGCCATTACATTTCTCAAATCAGGAAAGCTTTCCACTGTTCCGACAAGAACCTGCTGATATCCAAGCGAGTGAAACGTATACTCTAACGTAGGATATGCGGAATTTGCATGGTGATCTGTTCCGTGTCCCATCAGAACGAGCATTTCATCTTCGCCGATCACCGTTTTTTCCATCACGGCATGAATTGCTTTTTTATAATCTTCCACAGAACTAAGAAGCGGTTTCCCTACATATACTTTTCGGAACAGGTGCATATGTTCCATGACTTCTTGCAGCATCCGGTCATTTTCTATCCCGTTGATCACATGAGTCGGCTGAACGATAACTTCTTCGATCCCATCTGCCGCCATTTTTTCTAAAGCTTCGCCTACTGTTTGCACCTTTATATTTGCAGTGCGCTTTAATTTTTTTATAATCATATTGCTTGTAAACGCCCTGTATACAACAGCTTCTTCAAACGTTTTTGCAAACTCCTTTTCGAGCACGTCAATCGTCTTTTCCATCGTGTCAATATGACTTGTTCCGAAACTGACTGCCAGAATTCCTTTTTTCATTTTACATCTCCTCTCATTTTTATTTATTTTATTATTTCCCTGTTTTCTTAAATTCCCTTTGATGTTTTCTATTTCAAACTTTTCAGATCAAGTAAGCCTTGACTCCAGTTCTTCCCATGTGCGCGGAGGCTCTTCTTTGTCTGATAAGATTTTTTTCTCTGTTAATTTGCGATACATACGAATGACTGTCGGTATTTCCAATTCTGCTTCTTTCAACGCTTCCTCATCCTGACAGATTTCCATCGTCTCTGCATGGCGTATCACTTTTCCTTCATGCATAAGCACAATCTCATCTGCCCATCCACAGGCATACTCTATATCATGTGTTGCGATCAGCACCGTAATTCCTTTTTCCGTCAGCCTCTCGATCATCTCATTCACTTTTTTCGTATGTTTCATATCAAGCGCCGCCGCAGGTTCGTCTAAAATCATCACTTCAGGATGCATAACCAGAATGTCTGCAATCGCAACCTGTTTTTTCTGTCCTCCGCTTAAAGCATGAGTCGGCTCTTCCTGAAACGCAGAAAGCCCCAGTTCCTCGATTATCTGTCTGACCGCCTTTTCGGCAGTTTCTTCATCCGCCCCCATGTTCAATATCCCGAAAGAGATTTCCTCATAAACACTTGCAGAAAAAAGCTGTTCATCCGGATTTTGAAATACGATCCCGATTTTTCGTCTGACATCTAAAAGTCCTTTTTTTGTATATTCGATCAGTTTTCCATCTATAAAAATCCTTCCGGATTCCGGTCTTCTGATCCCGTTCAGGCAAAGAAAAAAAGTAGATTTTCCGCAGCCGTTTCCTCCCATAACCGCGACTTTTTTCCCTTTACGAATGTTCAAACTCAAGTGATCCAATGCCTTTATTTTACTTCCCTCATATGTATAATCTACATTTTCTGCACGAATCACATATTCCGTTTCTGATTCTTTTTTTTCTTCCTTTTTCAATGTTCTCTTTTTTGTTTTCATATCTTTCATTTTATCCATCATATCATCCGTTCCGCCGCAGCTACAATTATCAAAACAAGCTCAAATACAGCCAACAATATCATTTCTTTCTTTTTCGCCGGAGTGTTCCTTTCTAGCACATTGATTGTTCCGTCATACCCTCTTGCTTCCATTGCATCATACAGCGCATTTGCTTTTCTCAAAGAAATAAAGAACAAAGCGGTCAGCATCTTTCCGAATGCACGAAGCTGTGTCCGATAATCTCTATTTCCAAGTCTTGCCTCCTGTGCTGTCATAATTGCAGACGCAGTATGAAGAAGAATAAATACAAAACGATAGATCAACATCATCAACTCAATCAGAAGCCTCGGCATATGCATTTTCCTGAGCGCTCCCAGTATATCTGTCATCGTTGTGTTCAACGACAGAAAATAAAGACATGTCACTGCCGCCAGCGCCGTGATACATAAATTGACTGCCCAAAAAGCCGATTCACGGCTTGCCGTTATATATATTTCCCCGACCGGCACGGCAAATGCATCCATAGGAACTTTCGATAGATTTAAAAAAACAGCTCCTGTTCCGACGATCAAAAATACGATCGGAATCATCAGCAGTCGAACATAGCAGGAAAGAGGAATCTTCCCCTTTCCTACCGTCAAAATTCCATTTGCGATAAATACGATCAAAGCCGCCGCATAGGAGCGGGTCAAAACACAGATCATAAGAGAAGAAACGGCATACAGTAACTTCTCTGCCGCACTGACATATCTTAATTTTGACCGGTAACACAATTTATCTATAATGATCATTCATCGCTCCTTTTTATTCTCCTATGACTTTTGTTTTTCCCTCAAAACTTCAAAAGCATTATCGCCCAGACTATCCGTCCATTTTTTACGTTCCACGAACCGTCCCATTATAAATGCGATGATTCCCACGCCTATCCCTGTCTGAATACAGAAAATAAGACTTTCTATCTCTCCGGGCAGTTCTCTGTCTAACGCAGTCTCCAAAACCGGAGTAAACCACGGCTCATATTCTCCGTGAATTTCTTCTACCATCACGCTTCCCGCATCATCAGAACCGCCGAATTCTGCTTCTTTTAAAACGAAAAGAGGAACAACGGCGATTAAAACAGCGGCGATCAATAATAAAATCACTGTTTTTTTGTTTTTACTCATCTTGTGTCTCCCCCTTTTTATTTTTGAAAAATCCTATACTTCTTAATTCCGGTTTTGCATATGTTTCCAGACCTATCACAATGACAACTGTAAGGATACCTTCTATCACGGCAAGCGGAATCTGTGTAGGCGCAAATACTCCGAGAAACTTAACAGCCGACGCTCCGACGCCTCCCGCTTCAGACGGATAGGCAAAAGCAAGCTGGATACTTGTCACACAATATGTAAACAGATCTCCTAAAAATGCAGCCAAAAAAATACCGACTCTTCTGTTTACATTTATTTTCTGACATAATTTATAAATTCCAAAAGAGACGACCGGTCCTGCGATCGCCATGGAAAATGTATTTGCTCCAAGTGTTGTCAAACCTCCGTGAGCTAAAAGCAATGCCTGAAAAAGCAATACAATGACACCGAGCACGCTCACAGATGCCGGTCCAAACAAAATCGCGCCGAGCCCTGTTCCTGTCATATGCGAACAACTCCCTGTAACAGAAGGGATCTTAAGCGATGAAATAACGAAAATAAACGCTCCCGACATTGCGATCAGCGTTAAATTTCTTCTATTTTCTTTTACTTTGTTTTTCAATGAAATAAATCCTGCAATCAGAAACGGCAGGCAGACGACGCCCCAAGCAACGCAGTATTTAGCCGGAAGATACCCTTCCATAATATGCATTGCATTCGCTGCCGGGACTATGGCAAATACCGCCGCAAACACGATAGATGCCTTTAGTAAGATTTTTTCTTTTTTTGACATGTTTTTTCCTCTCCTTGATCATAATCCCGTAATCTACGGACTCATTTGAAAGTGAATATTCTGACTTAGGGATCGATGCAAATATTCCGCCTTCCCACAGAATCTTATTCCGCAGTAGCAATATGGAATACCGCTCCTCCAATACAGCAACGGGTATTGTGCAGGATTCTCACCTGACTTCCTCACAGATATCTCAAAGTAACCTAACCTTATCTAAAGTCCGGTACAAAGAGCAATCTATACTTCTCTATCTGTTTATCTTTCAAACGTATGCCGAGCCCGACTAATACTCAATCCCTCTTCTAGCCCGGATTCCCCGGTCGTAAGGGTGTTTCACCTTGCAGATCTCAGATACATAATCCGCTTTCTCTACAAGGCGAAGGTCAGGATCCCGTCCTGTTAAGACAACTTCCAGACCTGTCGGTTTCTTTTCCAGAAAACAAAGAGCTTCCTCGTTTGGTATCAATCCATACCGGTATGCCGCCATAAATTCATCCATAACAAGTACGTCATAAGATCCGCCGGAAACTTTTCTCAAGACCTCATTCCACAGAGCTTCATATAGCTTCTTTACCTCTTTTTTTTTCTTTTTCTGTCAGTGTTTTATAGAAACCGTAAGATTTCTCCAGATGTAAAACTTCAATGTCCGAAATGCTGTCGAGAATGTTTAATTCTCCCGAATTCTCATTTTTAAGAAAACGTGCAAAAAGCACTTTCTTTTTGCAGCCCGCAGCTCTGACCGCCAGCCCGACGGCTGAGGACGTCTTTCCTTTGCCGTCTCCACAATAAATATGAATCAAACCTCGTTCCATCGTCTTTTACCTCTCTGTAAAAATCCTTTATATTTTACCACAAATATACACTCTGTGACAACATTTTGTGTTATACTAAGCTGAATCGGTATACACCGTACATAAAAATAACTTTTCCGTATTTATATTATCGGAACTGTCTTTATGAATGTAATATCAAAAACTATGATTAAATGATAAGGAGGAGCATTATGAACTTTACTTTTGCCCACAACAACTTAAATGTCTACGATCTGGATGCATCTTTGCGATTTTATAAAGAAGCTCTCGGTCTTACTGTCACACGTACAAAAGAGGCTGACGACGGCAGCTTCAAACTTGTTTATCTCGGTGACTCGACAACTCCTCACAAACTCGAACTGACATGGCTTCGGGATATGGACCGCCCTTACAATTTGGGAGATAACGAGATCCATCTTGCATTTGAAACCGATGATTTTGATGCGGCACACGAAAAACACAAAGAGATGGGATGCATCTGTTTTGAGAATCCGGGGATGGGGATTTATTTCATTTCCGATCCTGACGGATATTGGCTGGAGATCGTACCTAAAAATTTATAATATTAAAAAGGGCAGTTTTTTATGATCGCTGAAAAACCCGGCGCACAGAGACGCCGGGTTTCCCGATTTCCAAAAAATATATTATACAAACTATGTCCGAAAGGAGTTTTCTTATGGAACATTATACATTGCCCCATCGGCACAATCAGTCAATGTCTCAGTTAATGAGTCATTTACCGAATATTGAAGAGTTTCAGACGACCGCAGATATATTTAAACAACTAAGCGATCCTACCCGCATCCGCATCTTCTGGATCTTGTGCCACTGCGAAGAATGTGTTATCAACATCGCTTCTATGATGGAAATGAGCAGTCCTGCCGTCGCGCATCATTTACGTCTGCTTCGTTCAAGCGGTCTGATCGAATCCCGCAGGGACGGAAAAGAAACATATTACCGTGCCGTCGACTCGAAAAAAACACAAACGCTTCATCATATGATCGAAAAGATCATGGATATTTCCTGCATAAACAAAGACGTATAAATCAAAATTTAACTCAGATCTATAGATTTTGAACTCTAAGCGCCCTGACTGCATTTAAGACCGCAATGATCATAACCCCTACGTCGGCAAAGATCGCAAACCACATATTTGCAATTCCAAGAGCGCCAAGTCCAAGACAGGCAAATTTAATTGCCAAAGCAAATATAATGTTTTGATATACGATTCTCAGACATTTTTGAGAGATTTTAATCGCTTTGGAAATCTTTAACGGATCATCGTCCATCAACACTACATCTGCCGCTTCGATTGCCGCGTCCGATCCCATTGCCCCCATTGCAATTCCGATATCCGCCCGAGTCAGTACCGGTGCGTCATTAATGCCGTCACCTACGAATACAAGCTTTTCTTTTCCTTCTTTTTCCAAGAGCAGTTCTTCTACTTTTTGTACTTTATCTCCGGGGAGCAGTTCACTGTACACTTGATCGATTCCCAAAGTTTTTGCCGTCTGCTCGGCAGCTTTCCGCGAATCCCCGGTAAGCATGACTGTTTTTTTGATCCCTGCTTTTTTCAATTCCGCAACCGCTTCTTTGGAATGTTCTTTCACAACATCGGAAATCACGATATGCCCTGCATACTTTTTATCAATCGCCATATGGATGATCGTACCTGCCGTATGGCATTCATGATACTTCAAACCGAGTTTTTTCATCAGCTTGTCGTTACCTGCCGCAACTTCATGACCGTCCACGACGGCTGTAATCCCATGACCGCTGATTTCCCGGATATCCGAAACCCTGTTTCTGTCAATTTCCTTTCCGTATGCTTTTTGCAGACTTTTGCTGATCGGATGTGATGACGCACATTCTGCAAGCGCCGCATATTCTAATAATTTTTCTTCTTCCAGTTCATTGTGATGAACCGCGCTTACTTCAAAAGCGCCTTTTGTTAAAGTTCCTGTTTTGTCAAACATAACATATTTTGTCTGAGACAATGTTTCCATATAATTAGAGCCTTTGATCAACACTCCTGCTTTGCTTGCCCCGCCGATTCCCGCAAAAAAGCTAAGAGGAATACTGATCACAAGTGCACAGGGACAACTAATCACAAGGAATGTAAGAGCTCTGTAAATCCACACGCCCCACTGAGCCGCCTGTCCGAGAAAGACCATCTCTATTACCGGAGGCAAGAGTGCCAGCGCCAATGCCCCGTAGCAAACTGCCGGAGTATACACTTTGGCGAATTTGGAGATAAAATGTTCGGATTTTGATTTCCTGGAACCGGAATTTTCCACAAGTTCCAAAATCTTAGACACCGTTGATTCTTCAAACTGTTTCGTAGTCCGAACTTTCAGTACTCCCGTCATATTAATACAGCCGCTGATCACCTCTTCTCCCTGACGCACATCACGCGGAAGGCTTTCTCCTGTCAAAGCGCTTGTATTTAAACTGGAGCTTCCTTCGACGACAATCCCATCAAGCGGAACTTTTTCACCCGGCTGTACTACGATGATACTTCCTATTCCGACTTCATCAGGATCTCTTTTTTCCAGTTTCCCGTCACATTCTACATTTGCATAATCCGGTCGGATATCCATTAATGCACTGATATTTCTGCGGCTTTTCCCGACTGCATAACTTTGGAACAACTCTCCGATCTGATAAAACAACATTACCGCGATTGCCTCGTTATAATCGCCGCTTTTTGAATAGACGGCAAGAGCAAAAGCTCCGATTGTTGCGACTGCCATCAGAAAATTCTCGTCAAACATGCGCCGTTTCAAAATACCTCTGCCTGCCTTTTTCAAAATATCGTATCCTATGACTAAATATACTGCTAAATAAAGTGTGAACCGCAAAATTCCCGTTACAGGTACAAAATTCAATAGAATAACACCAAATGCCGCTGCCATGATCCTCGTCAACATTTTTTTCTGTTTTTTACTCATTACACCTTGCATCCTCCTCGCTATTTAATACACACATATGTTCATTCGTTCATATGTTATATATAAATCTGCGCCCTTTGCCATCAGCATATCGGGCGCTCCTTTTTCTTTTTAGCCACTTTCATTCAATCTTTGAGAAGTTTCTTAAAATTCAATTTCACAATCCGGCTCTATTTTTTTGCAGGCTTTCAGCACATCTTTCATAACCGACTTCGGCTCTCGCCCATCCTCGAACTGTACAGTCATTTTCTGTGTCATGAAATTCACCACCGCATCTTCTACTCCGCCGGTCTTTTTCGCCGCATCTTCCATCAGATTCGCACAGTTTGCACAATCTACTTCAATTTTATAAGTCTTTTTCATATTAAATACCTCTTTTCTTTTAAAATCTTTTTATTTCAACAATTAAGCATTTATTTAATTGTTATGCTTTTACTATACACCTATCTTTTTTCTCTGTCAATCCTTAAAAATGAAATCTATTAAAAAAAGCAGGAGCTGTAAAATTCACAACTCCTGCGATCGACCTATGTATTATTCACTTGATTTTATACATCTTATCATAACTTACCGACTGACTTTGTACGCCTAGCGACGAACATAAACCATTCCTGCCTGTACCGGTCCTATCTTAACATTCTCTCCCGGCTGAGGCGCATGGATCATCATACCGTTTCCAATGTAAATACCGCAATGATCCCAGTTCGTACATACATCGCCCGGCTGAGGATCACTGACGCGAGGCCATCCCATAAATGTATACGTTGTTCCTACACGTCCATAACCGCCTGTCAGACAATATCCTACAAGTCCCGAGCAGTCAAAAGAGTTCGGTCCTGTCGCTCCCCACACATAAGGGAGTCCGATACATCCATATGCACGGTCTACAATAACATTTCCCGTTACCGGATCGTACGGCGCCGCTCCTGAACCGCCTGAACTTCCGTTATTCGGATTGGAAGGTGTCACCGGCTGTTCCGGAGTCACATTGTTCTTTGCTTCCTCTTCCCGTCTGCGGCGTTCTTCCTCTGCTTTTCGTTCCTCTTCGGCTTTTCTTGCAGCTTCCTGGATCATGCCGTCCAAATTGGTGATCTCATCTTTTTTAGAATTGATCGTCTCGGTCAGAGTCGCCTGCTCAGCCTCGTACTCTTTTTCCGTTGCTTCCAGATTCTTTTGCTCTTCTTCAAGTGTCTTCTGCAAATTTTCAATCTCTGTTACTGTATTTGTATATTCTTTCAGTTGTTCACGATCATATTCATGCATCTTCTGCGAATACTCTGCCTGACTGAGCATGCTCGACATATCGCCGGATGTCATAACTTTCTCGACTGTAGCGCTGCCTGTTCCGGATTCGTACATAAACTTAATCCGCTTTTTCATCGCCTCATACTGTTCTTCTTTTTTTTCTTCCGCAGCTTCCAGATCTGCCTGCGCCTGAATAATCGCCTCACCTGTCTTAATCAGCTTAAGTTCCAGTTCATTCGCCTTTTGGATCAATGTATCAAACTGCGTCTGAAGATTAGAAAGCTCGCTTTCCGCTTCTGTTTTCTGATTTTTCAAATTCTCCGCATCTTCTGCCGGATTTGCAAACACAGGCGTCACTGCTAATGAGCAAGCCAAAGCCGCCGTCAGAAATGTGCTATGTACCTTTTTTAATCTCATACTGCCACCTTTCCTCATTTTATTATCTATTTCCCCACATAACAGCATCATACAACACAACCGTCCGCTTTTCAACAAACTTAATTAAAAAAATGAAAAACATCTGTCGGAAACTTGTACTGTAATAGATGCCAATCAAAAAAATGCAGGTTTTTCTTTTTATTTTACGATTCACTATCGAATAAATAATAACAAATCACCCGCATTTTTTCAACACTTTTTAATATTTTTGTAACATTTCAAATGTTTTGTATCATTTTTCTTTATTTATTACCATTCACTGTTTCCTATATACAAACAAACTCATATTTCATCAGCCATCGCTCGATCGCTTCTTTCTCGCCTCGGACTGTTCCCTGAACCATCTCGGGTTTTCCGCCGCCGCGTCCGTCGAATCTTTTATTAAACTCTTTCGCCATTTCACGTACATCTTGTTGACGGCTTCCCAACACATATCGATACCCGTCTTTTTCATTTCCAAAGAACACTGCGCAAATACAATGCCCTGCGTCTAAAACATAATTCATCAACATACGCATGGAATCACCGCCGAATTCTTCCGTAAAAATGCAAACTGCATCTTTACTTTCCGAAATCATGTCCGCATACGCTTTCACTAGGCGCCGCTCTTTTTCTGCAAGTTCATATTTCAGCTGATTCGTCTCTTCTGCCAAATGCGCAACCGCATCTGCAATCTCATTTTCTTTCGCACAAAGAAGCCTGGAAATTTCTTTTGCCTGCGCTTCCTTTCTCACATAATCCGAAAACGCGCGGACTCCGCACAGCATAGTGATCCGCACTCCGCCCTTATAACGCTGCGCTTGAACCAGCTTGATCAGTCCGATCTCTCCTGTATACGTCACATGAGGAGCACAGCAGGCACAGCAGTCATACCCCGGAATTTCTATAATACGTACCTGCCCCTCGATCTCGATCTTACTCCGATATTCTATCTGAGACAGTTCCTCCTTCTTCGGATAATGCGTAAATACTTTCAGGTTTTTCCACACAGCTTTATTTGCCTCCGCCTCGATCCGGCGAAGTTCCTCTTCTGTGATCTCACCGTCAAAGTCCATCGTACAGTCCTCACTGCCAAGATGGAAGCCGACATTATTATACCCGTATGCGGCGTGGATCAGCCCTGAAACGATATGCTCTCCCGTATGCTGCTGCATCTTCATAAAGCGTTCTTCCCAGTCGATACTTCCTTTCACCGCAGTTTTGGCTTCAATGAAACCGTCCGTTATATGAAAGATACGCCCGTTCCTTTCACGGACATCGAGCACTTGAACTTTCTTTCGAGCCGTTTCATCCAAGCCGCACGTATCATCGTCTGCCATATATAGCACTCCCGTATCGGCATACTGACCTCCGCCTTCCGGAAAAAAGGCTGTCCTGTCAAGTTCTATTTCATAATATTCGCCTGCTTTTCCGTCCAGCCTGCCAAACGAATCCTTCACCTGCTGCCTTTTTGCTCTGACACACGAAAGAACTTCTGCATCGAACTTTGAAAGATGACTGTCTTTATAAAACAGTTTTTCCGTCATTTTTCCATTACATCCTTTCCGGTGCTTCAAATCCAAGCAGGTCAATGCACGTCTCCAACACGCGCTTTGTCAGTCCGAGGAGCGCAATATAACCGGAACGTTTCTCTTCGTCTTCCTCGGAGAGGATCTTCGTCTCATGATAAAACTTATTAAATTCATTCGCGATCTCATAAATGTAAGCGCACAATTTATGCGGAGCAGTCTCTTCGCATACTGCCTCAAACACATCGTTGAACTTCAAGACTTGAAGCATAAGCGCCTTCTCATATACATTTCCCGACGGACAGATCGAAAGTTTCTCTGCGCTTCCTCCGTTTTCCTTATACTTTGCCAAAATGGACTTAATACGCACGATTGTATAAAGAATATACGGACCTGTATTTCCCTCAAATGAAGTAAATCTGTCTACGTCGAATATATAATCTTTGCCTGCCTGATTCGACAGATCTCCATATTTAATTGCCGCAAGTCCGACTATGCGGGCCGTCTTTTTCGCTTCTTCTTCCTCCACTGTACGATTATCCATAATTTTCTTATACATTTCATCGTTAATTTCGCGGATCAGATTTTCAAGACGCATAACGCCGCCCTCACGGGTTTTGAACGGTTTTCCGTCTTTCCCGTTCATCGTACCGAATCCGAGAAATTCCAATCTTGTATTCGGGCTCACGATCCCCGTCTTTTTTGCACAGCGGAACACCTGTGTAAAGTGAAGTTCCTGACGTTTATCTACTACATAGATAACTTCGTCCGGCTGATAATCTTCTTCCCTTTGTACAAGTGTTGCAAGATCTGTCGTATCATAGAGCGCCGCTCCGTCTGACTTTAAGATCATACACGGAGGAACTTCTTTTTTATCCGACTCTTCCTGAACATCGACCACAAGAGCGCCCTCGTCGTAACGCGCATAGCCTTCTTCTTTTAACATCTGTACCATATCAGGTATATATTTCTGCGCGTCCGCCTCGCCTTTCCAAAGATCAAATTCTACATTCAGTCTCTCATAATTTTTCTTAAGATCTGTAACCGAAACATTCATGATGTGATTCCAAACCGCTCTGTATCCTCTGTGGCCGTTCTGGAGCAAATATGTCGCATGCAACGCTTCTTTCCTGTATTCTTCGTCTTCTTTTGCATATGAACTTGCTGTCGGATATATCTCCTCCAGTTCGCCGATCGTAAACGGAGCTTCCGCCGGATATTCTCCCGTAAAATTTTCATCAAAATACGGCAGCTCCGGTTTGCGTTTCTTTAATTCCGTGATGATAAGTCCCATCTGATATCCCCAGTCTCCCAGATGAATATCACCGATCACTTTGTTTCCTTTAAAACGAGTAATCCGTTTTACGCTTTCGCCGATAATTGCAGAACGCAGATGTCCTACATGAAGCGGTTTCGCAACATTCGGTCCGCCGTAATCTATCATGATCGTTTTTGGTTCTTCCGCTTCTTCTACTCCGAGTTTTTCTGTTTCTGACATTTGATTTAAATAATCCGCAACACTTTGCGGAGCAAGTTTCAGATTGATAAATCCCGGCTTTACAACTTCTACCGTCTCAAAATAAGAACTTTCCTTTAAATATACCGCCACATCTTCCGCAATCATAAACGGGGCTTTTTTATATTTCTTTGCTCCTGCCATCGCGCCGTTGCACTGATATTCGCACAAATCGGGACGATTTGAAAGAGTTACTTTTGCAAGTTCTTTATCATAACCGGCTTTTTCAAAAGCCGCTTCCATTTCCGTTGTGATCAATTCCAACATTGTTTTCAATTTTTCCACACTCCTTTATATAGAAACTCTTTATCATATGAATGCTATTCTAACATGTATCAGTTTTCACGGCAACAAACAACTTGAAAACACTTTACATTTTGCTTACTTTATGCTAGGATAATTAAAGTTGTTTAACACAACGATGCGTCTGTAGCTCAGTGGATAGAGCAATGCCCTCCGGAGGCATGTGCGACGGTTCGACTCCGTTCAGACGCTTTTTTCATGCTCTTTTACAATCCGTTCTTTCATATCAGGATCAAATTTCCCTGCCCGAAGCATCTCAATTTCATATTTATAAGGAGCATATGATTTCTTTGGATTTTCCACAGATGGTATATATGGCGTCTCAAGTATTTTCGGAACATCCCTAAAGTCCGCATGATGAACGATATAATTGATCGCTTCAAAACCGATATGTCCGAATCCGATGTTCTCATGCCTGTCCTTTGCAGCGCCTGGAACATTCTTACTGTCGTTAATATGAAATACGGCAATCTGATCTTTTCCTATAATACGATCGAACTCTTCTATCACATCATCAAAATGATGAATAATATCATACCCACTGTCGCTCGTATGACATGTATCAAAACAAACTCTCAATTTATCGCTATATTTTACCCCGTCGTAAATCCTGGCTAATTCTTCAAACGTACGACCGATCTCCGATCCTTTCCCCGCCATTGTTTCTAACGCCACACAACAATCCATATCCTGCGTAAGAACTTCGTTTAGTCCTTTTATGATCTGCTCTGTTCCTATGCTGACTCCTTCTCCTACATGGGCTCCCGGATGCAGAATCAACGTATGGCTTCTGCAGCTTACCGTACGGTCTATCTCCTTTGCGAGAAACTCAACCGCAAGAGAAAATGTTTCCGGCTTTACCGCATTGCCTAAATTAATAATATACGGAGCATGAACAATGATCTCCCGAATCCCATGCTCCCTCATATATTCCCATGCAGGATCAATATTCAATTCTCCGATTTCTTTCCTCCTCGTATTTTGAGGCGCTCCCGTATAAAACATAAATGTATCCGCCCCGTAAGATACCGCCTCTTTTGCAGAGCCAAGCAGCATCTCTTTCCCGCTCATTCCGACATGTGAACCTATTTTCACGCTGTTGTCCTCCGATCTATATTTTTGTGAGTTTTGCAAACAAAGCGAACATTTTTCTGACTCCTGCCGTATCAAACTGCACCGTCACTTCATAATCTCTTCCGCCTTCTTTAATATCTGTCACCGTGCCGTCTCCAAACTTTACATGCCGTACACGATCTCCGACTCCGTAAGAGAGTCCCTCCGACTTTTTCGCCATCAGTCCGCTCCCCTTTTGGATCGCGGCAAATGCCGGTTTCTGAGCATACGCAGATCTTTTGTATCCACTGACCTCGGACGAATACGTCCTCTTCTCTCCCAAAGAAACATTTTGAGAAAAACCGCCTTCTCGCTTTCCTGTATCAATCAATGCAGAAGGCATCTCTTTAATGAAACGGGACATACTGTTATATTGTCTCTCACCTCTGACCAAACGCATACGCGCGCAGGTAAGAGTCAATTTTTCTTCAGCGCGGGTCACGCCCACATAACAAAGTCTTCGTTCCTCCTCCAACTCTTCCGGATCATCTCCGCTGATCGACATATAACTTGGGAACAATCCGTCTTCCATTCCCGCAAGATATACATGTGGAAATTCCAGACCTTTCGCACTGTGAAGAGTCATAAGGATCACGTAATCCCGATCTTCCGCTACGCTGTCGATATCAGCGACAAGAGCCACCTCTTCAAGGAAACCGCTCAGCGTCGGTCTTTCTCCTCTGTCACTGCAGCTTTCCTCATATACGGCCGCCTTACTGACAAGTTCGTCTATATTCTGCACTCTTGCTTCCAGTTCCTCAGGATCATCCGCTTCCAGACTTTCCGTATACCCTGTCTTCTCGATCACTTCCGTCAGAAGATCTGTCACCCCGCTCTCTTCCGATCTTCCTTTAAAATATTCGATCAAAGCTGCAAATGAATCAAGTTTCGATGCGCTGCGTCCGATCCCGGGAATAAGGTCCGGAGCTGAAAGGGCATCATAAAACCCTATTCCTCTCGCAGCAGCCGACTCCTGAATCCGATTAATCGTTGTCAAACCGATCCCCCGTTTCGGAACATTAATAATCCTTCTCACAGCCAGATCGTCTTTTCCGTTATCAATCGTTTTTAAGTATGACAAAATATCCTTAATCTCTCTTCGGGAATAAAAATTGATGCCTCCGACAATCTTATACGGAATATTCATCGCGACAAACTTTTCCTCAAGAAGACGCGACTGCGCGTTCGTTCGGTATAAAACTGCATGATCACTGTAATTTGCTCCCTGTGCCGTTTCGTCCTTAATATCCTCTGCAATAAACTGCGCTTCGTCATATGCCGTATCAAACTGCCGCAGACGGATCTTCTCCCCTTTTTCATTATCAGTCCAAAGAGTCTTTTCTTTTCTGCCTTTATTGTTGCGGATCACACTATTCGCAACTTCCAATACATTCCCGACAGAGCGGTAGTTCTGTTCCAGTTTAATTACTTTTGCATCTGAAAATTCTTTTTCAAAATCCAAAATATTTCGTATATTAGCTCCGCGGAACTTATAGATCGACTGGTCGTCATCGCCGACCACACACAAATTCCTATACTTTCCCGCAAGCAGGCTGACAAGCCGAAACTGTACGGTATTCGTGTCCTGATATTCGTCAACCATGATATATCTGAAACGTTCCTGATAATTCTCCCTCACATCAGGCTGCGTTTCCAGAAGCTGAACTGTCTTTACAAGCAGATCGTCAAAATCCAACGCATTATTCGCCCGCATCTGCGCCTCATATTCTTTATAGACTTTTGCGATCTTAAGCTGTACAAAATCTCCTCCGGCATTCAATTCAAACTCTTCCGGAAGGATCATCTCGTTTTTAGCAGAAGAAATTACCGATAAAAGCATCCTTTCTTTAAACCGCTTTGTATCAATATCTGTCTTACGACATACTTCTTTCATCAGCGTCTTCTGATCATCCGTATCATAAATCGTAAATCTGTTGTCATATCCGAGACGATCTATGTATCTTCTTAAGATCCGTACACACATGGAATGAAACGTACTGACCCAAATACTCTCTGCTCCGATCCCGACAAGGCTGTCTACTCTCTGACGCATCTCTTCCGCCGCTTTATTTGTAAACGTAATGGCAAGAATATTCCATGGATTCACTCCCTTTTCCTCAATCAGGTATGCAATTCTGTGAGTCAAAACTCTTGTTTTTCCCGAACCCGCTCCCGCCAGGATCAAAAGCGGACCTTCCGTATGAAATACAGCCTCCTTTTGAGGTTTATTCAACGTATCATATACAGCCATTTATATGCTCCTTATCTTTCTTTTTCTCAATTACCCGTAAAATATTTAGTTCAAATAACGAGTGTGTATTGTTCTTATTATCGAACATATTTTCGTTAAAGTCAACCTTCTTTTTTCGTTCATTTATCCCATGCCAAACGCTTCCATATCGTTATCATTTATCAAGGCGCACTCCTGATAAAACGGCTGATAACTACATTTTTATACAAAAACAACGATGGGAAATCCCGGTTAATAAAGGTTTAGAAAAGACTTGCCATCTAGTTTTCACTACTATATAATAAGGATATCGAGGTGATATTATGAAAATAGACATGACAGATCTGTTAAACAGCATAACAGAAAACTTAAAACGTATTGATTACATCAAACCGGAAGAAATACCGAATATTGATTTATATATGGATCAGGTAACAACTTTTATGGACGAACATCTTGCCGGAACAAAACGCCGTGACGAAGATAAGATTTTGACAAAAACAATGATAAACAACTACTCAAAAAATAATCTTCTTCCTCCGTCCGTCAAGAAAAAATATTCTAAAGAACATGTACTTCTTCTTATATTTATTTACTACTTTAAAAGCATTCTTTCTATCAAAGATATTGAAACCGTACTTGCTCCTCTGCGGGACAAATATTTTTCAGACGAGGCGGCGCTTAGCCTCTCCGAACTGTATACCGAAGTTTGCAAGCTTGAAAAATCCCGTATCAAGCCGCTTTCCGAATCCGTTCAAGAAGCATACGAAAGTTCATTCTCTGCTTTTTCAAATATAGAAGATGACGCCGATCAAAAAGAACTTCGTCTTTTTGCATTTATTTGCTCTTTAAGCTTTGACGTCTATTTGAAAAAAGTTATGATAGAGAAAATCATAGACGAACTTTCTGCTCAAAAAGAAGATTGACGAGTACAAAAGTACGTATTAAAAATGCCGGACACGCATGAACGCTCCGGCATTTTTTTATTTTTTATCAATTCTTTCAAAAACCATGTCATATCCATCATTGCCGTAATTAAGAGAACGGTTCACCCGGCTGATCGTTGCCGTTGAAGCGCCTGTCTTTTCCGCAATTTCAAGATAAGTTTTCTGCTCTCTGAGCATTTTTGCCACTTCAAATCTCTGTGACAGAGACAGCAGCTCGTTAATCGTACAAATATCCTCAAAAAAAGTATAACATTCTCCTTTATTTTTCAGACTGAGAATCGCTTCAAAAAGATAGTCAACTGCCTCTGTCCTGATTTTTTTACTCATATAAACTTCTCCTTTTCAACACCGTGGCATATATCCGAGCAATCTCTGCATCCACAGCAATTATTTCAAGCACTGTTATATTTTAGCACATTAAATTCTTGAAGTCCATACGTTAATCAGTTAAATTTATAAAGTTTTACAAAAGTACCTTATCCCTTTCATCTGCATACAAAAGTCCGCTCTCTCCTACATACCGAAAGTGTTCATATTCAAATATTGTTTTAATACATCAAATTTTGTCGTAACAACAAGTTCCTCCGGAAAATCGCAAAATTTAAGCACTTCTTTTACATAAGTAAAATTGCCTGCATCTACATCTACATGTGCATCACTGCCTGTCGTAACCGGAACATCATACTGTTTACAAAGATCAAGCATTGTAAGAATATTTTCACGAGTTCCCTTTCTGCTGCTTGACGGTCTCATGGAAGAATTATTTACTTCCAAAAGCGTTCCCGTCTCTTTTGCCATCTTCACAAGACGTTCGTAATCAATCTGAAAACGACCGTCATCAGGATGCCCGATAATGTTAATATACGGTTTCTTCATCACAGCCTCGTATGCTCTCATATTTTCCTCTTCTGTGTGCCCCATCCCATAGCATGGCGGATGAATGCTCGCAATAACTATATCCAGATCACGGCAGGTACTTTCCGGAAGGTCGATCCTGCCTGTTTCATCCATTATATTTACTTCCGCTCCCATTAAGAGGCGAATTCCTCCGCATTTTCTTGGAACGACATCCAGGTTTTGAAAATAAAACAACCCGCACGTTCCCGGCATTTTCGGAGCATGTTCCGTAAGCGCAAGCGCTTTTAAGCCTTTTGCTTCTGCTGCCGCCGCCATTTCTTTTATCGTGCTGTATGCATGTCCGCTTGCCAGCGTGTGTGAATGTGTATCTGCTTCAAATCTCATAATTTCTCCTTTCGCCTTTGTTACAAATTCTGCTGTCATTTTTTGCAATATCTGTATAATTATGACGCTGTTTTTTATCTTTTAATTTTGATATCATATCACATATCGCGCTATATTTTCGATCATATTTGATATTTTTCGATTTATTGTTACATTTTTCATTGTTCTAACTCATTTGAAATGTTATAATGAAACCATTATAAATTCGATTTAACGAAGAGAGAGGAGTATTGATTTTTATGAAATGTCCGATATGCGGAAACGAACTTGAGATCAAAAACAAACAAATCGGCACTGACAACAGCGGAGATCCTGTCTTTAATGAATATGCAGTCTGCCGTGACTGTAAAAAACAGTGGAATTTAGACAAGCAACGTGCAAAAAAAGCAGCGGCAAAGGCATCTGCCAAAAAAGCCGAAGCGGCAGATAAGACCAGCCGCAAAAAAAACGAGAGCGACGTTGCTCAAAAAAAAGACGAAAACAAAATCAAAAAGGCGCACAAAGAGCCGGAAGCAGCTCATACCGGCAGCCCCAAAAAACGCGCTGCTGCAGAAGCTTCCCCAAAAGCTTCCGACCGGGTGAAGTCACCTGCGCAAAATCAAAAACGGCGGCCTGATGAAAAAGCAACTGACGAGAAAACAGTTCGGATTCAGGAAAATCCCGAAAAGAAAGTCCCGAAAAGAAAGCCTTCATCCAAACAAACTACTGAAAAATCAGCTCCGAACGAAGATAAACGGTACAGTAACATCCCACCGGAACAAGTCCGCACAAAACGGGAGAAAGCTGTTAAAAAAGGCTATGATGATATGCTTGCAACAGGAGTTCTTGATACTGACAAAGTAAAAAAAGCCTCCTCAAAATCATCCAAAAATAAAAACGACAAATATGACACAAAAGCTTCGCGTAAAATGCCTGAACCGGAAATCGACGATTATGAAGATGATTATTACGAAAGCGTTCCGAGATTCCGCGCAGTGCGCATCATTCTCGGGATCATCTCTCTCGCAGGATTCGGATTCTTTACTTATAAAGGATTCATGACCGGACTTAACGGCACAACAGACGGCGGCGGCACAAGCGGCACTTTATACATTATCCTTGCCCTTTGTATGCTCGTATCTTCACTTCTCTATTTTATCATGCAAAAGTCAAATACGATTTTTGCTTTCCTTCTTCCGATGCTTTTTTATCTCGGAAGCGGCGTATTTGCATTTTTGAAACGTGGAGATGATCTGCAGCTTCTCATCGCAGCTATTGTAAGCGGAGTATTGGCAATTATTTCACTCATCCTTGCGATCACTTCCCGCGGAGGATCTGATTATGATGATAGTGAAGAAAATTATGATGAAGCCTTTGAAGACGATTATGCCGAGGAAGAATTTGACGATTAGAAAGCCATAACTGTTTTAGAAAAACTGAAATTTAAAAGCAGAGCGTTACTTACAGGAATCCCCAAAACCGGGAGACTTGCGTATCGCTCTGTTTTTATATCCTTTTCACTGTACGGTTATATTTTACATATATTACAATAAAACCAAATCATCTGGAGATTTCATGAAAAAACAACTTTTAACCTCTCTTTTTGCCTTCCTTCTTGTATTTTCTTTGTGTATGGGATGCTCTAAAGCCGAAACCGGAGATAAAACGACAGCTTCCGACTCCTTTGAAGTATCGTCTCAAAAAACTTCCCCTGTAAAAATCACACTAAACGAAGTGGCTCATTCTGTTTTCTATGCTCCACTATATGTGGCGATTGAGAAAGGATACTTCAAAGATGAAAACATCGACCTCACACTTGTCACCGGATTTGGAGCCGATAAAACAATGACTGCCGTTATTTCCGGAGAAGCCGATATTGGATTTATGGGATCTGAAGCTTCCGTTTATATGTACAGCGAAGGAGCTTCCGACTATGTCGTTAATTTTGCACAGCTCACACAGCGAGCCGGAAACTTTCTCGTTGCACGGCAAGACAACGAGCATTTTCAGTGGGCAGATCTCAAAGGAAAAACTGTTCTGGGCGGTAGAAAAGGCGGCGTACATATATTAATGTAAATTTAGAGAGTATTGTAATTTCATGTAACTGGGTAGACAGAATGAATAGCGCGAAGAGTATATAAAAGAAGTGGCGGAAATACCAAAAATGATATTTCCGCCATACTTATATCCACCAGTTAGGAGTGATATCTCCTAATGTAACCATTTTTTTATTTTCATAATCCAGCATAATCTGAATAGAGTGATAATGGTCCGGCATTAACTGTACCATAAATTCCCGGCAGGCACCACAAGGCGGGATTGCTTTTCCATTCCGATCAACCGCTATCAATCGACAAATGCCATTCTCGCCATTTGTAATCATATTGGCAATCGCATTTCTTTCTGCACACATTCCCAAAGAGCAAGCAGTATCGATACAAACACCAACATAGATATTCCCTTTTTCAGTAAGAATTGCAGCGGAGACGCCGCCAGCCTCTACAAGCGGAGAAATCTCTCTTTTTTTCTGTACATTTCGTGCCGCAAGGTACATTTTATCCCATGTTCCATCAAATTGGGAGAGAGCGAGTTTCTCAATTTTACGCACAAATTCTTCTTTTCCGTCACAATATCCATCAATATCATAAGGGAATTTCTGTGCAAGAACTTTTTTGATTTTTGCATATTCGTCTCGTTCTTTTTTATGAGTACGCATATAGTCACGAAAGGCAAGATGTCTTCCAATATTATTCCAATCCTCTGTTTGAAAGATATGAATTTGATGAGTTCTCTCATCTCCACCCTTACGAAGATACCGTCTGCCTGCTATCCCAAATTCGCCGAGATATTCATAACCTATTTTAGAAAAGGCTTCTGCAGCATCGTCAACCTTTTCAAGATTTTGTACTGCTGCCATAATATCTATAATAGGTTTTGCGGCTAAACCTTCGACAGACGTACTCCCGATATGATAAATGGCAACGCAGTTATCTGCGAGAATATCCTTAATTAGTAAAGCTTCTTCTTCATATTTTTTTGGCCATAAAGGATTATAGTCTACAACTGTAATATGCTGACTCATGATTGATACCTCCTATCTCAAATCCAATTTTCTATTCTTCCACAAAAGAATGACTCATAATATAAAATTCCTCTTGACTTGAAAGATACTTCTTTTCTATTGGTTCTAATGTGCTATCATAGTGTGCCGCTGCTTCTTCGCTGATCGCCATAACAGGACTCTCCTGATAAATCCACTTATGACCATCCAGTACATGAGGAACCAATTCTTTGACCATCATTGGCGCAGGGTATTTCCCGTTTTCAATACAAACATTATATTTTTTACAGCTTTTAAATCCACGACTGACATAGTTGGCAGGACTTCCAAAGATAACAATCGTATCATAGCCTAACTGTATGGCTGCCTGGAATGAATGTTCTATAAGCATTTTTCCGTAGCCCATCCTTTGATAAGCCGGATGAATACTAATCGGACCGAATGTTAAAATATCTTTTTTGTTTTTATTTTCGTCAATTAGTTTTGCTTTTGTGTACATGATATTGCCAATGACATTACCGTTCAGCTCCAAAACAAAATCCAGTTCTGAAATAAAGTCTTCATGTTCTCGCATATTGTGAACTAAGTAATGTTCTACACATCCCGGTACATAAAGATTATAGAAAGCTTGTCTTGTGATAGTTTCTACAATTTCCCAATCTTCTTTTCGTTCATTTCTTATAATAACATTTTCTTTCATAAGATAACTGCTCCTCTTTATACTCTGATCGGCATTTTTTTTATTAACTTTGAAATTTCTTTTTCGCGTTTTCCTTTTGCAATCAGATAACTTTCTTTATCTTCTATATAGCTGCTTTCGACTTTTAGTTTTTGATAAGAATTCCAACGGTCAATTTCCAGTTCGCCCGTTTCCAGCGCTTTTAAAACAGCGCATCCCGGCTCATTTTTATGGGTACAATTACGGAATTTACATTGAGAAGCAAGTGCTTCAATTTCTGTAAAGGTTCTATCAATTCCTGTATCGTTATCCCACATCCCCAATTCACGCATACCCGGAGTGTCGATGACCATACCGCCGGAAGGAAGTAAAAACAATTCTCTGTGAGTTGTGGTGTGCCTGCCTTTATCGTCATTGCGAAGTCCGTTCGTTTTCAGTTGCTCTTTCCCCAACAGAAGATTGATAAGCGTAGATTTTCCCACGCCGGAAGAACCGATAAACGCAATTGTTTTACCCTCTGAAATAAATGGCAGAAGTTCCCTGTATCCATTTTCTTCTGTTGAAGTTGTAACCAAAATATCCAGCCCAAAAGCAATGGAAGATACTTCCGCAAGTTTATAGTCTAAATCATCACACAGATCAGATTTTGTCAGCACCACGACAGGCATAGCGCCGCTGTCCCATGCAATGGAAAGATATCGTTCTAACCTTCTGATGTTAAAATCATTGTTTAATGCCATGCAAAGAAATATCGTATCGATATTTGCAGCAACAATCTGTTCCTGTTGAGGTTCTCCGGCTGCTTTTCTGATAAAAGCACTTTTCCGCGGCAGCAGAGATTCGATAATTGCGCTGTTGCCGGATTCGTTCCAATTTACCAGTACAAAATCTCCAACGGCAGGATATTCTGAAGAAAATGCAGCTTGATACCGGAACTTTCCGGATACTTCCGCTAACTTTTCTCCTTTGTCTGTTATGATCCGATAGAACCCTTTTTCCTGTGAAAGAACACGCGCCGGTTCTAATAGACTATCTTGTGGGATTTTCTTTGAAAACATTTCAGAAAACCCGTATTTTTTATGTTGATGAAATTGTTCATTCTTATTTCCTTTCTTCTTTCCGTTTTACGAAAAATATTTCTGGAAGAAATCGTCGATATGACGCATATACCTTTGGGCGATTTCTTCTTTTGTTTCTTTACAATCTGTCCCATCTGACATACTGAGCAAAAGATAAAAGGGAGAATAAAACTCGATTGCCAATGCATGGGGAGAAGGCAGCAGTTTCTCCTGTTCTTTTGACATCTCGCAAAGTAAATTTTCAATATACTCCAAAGGTCCGCTGACAAGAACTTTTTGATATAAAGCACTCATTTCCGGAGATTTGTATTGTTCCAGAGTAAGCATTTTACGAAAATTACAAGCAATTTCATCTTCACTCCAATAGCGGAACTGCTCTTTCATATAATCGCCTAAACTTTTTGCGGATACATGAGAAAATGCCTCCGGCATATCCGAATAATCCTGTTCCGGGACGCCGCTTTTTCGAGAACGTTCCACATCCAGTCGGCAAACATATTCAAATATACAGTTAAAAATGTCTCTTTTGTTTTTATAATGTTTATATAAAGCGCCCTTGGTTATACCTAATTCTCCTGCAATCTGACTTACAGATACTGCCTCATATCCATTAACAGCAAACAGCCGTAAAGCAGCCACTAATATTTTTTCCTTCGTATTCGTCATCCTAGCCTCCAATGAGTAAACGATTGTTTACTTGAATAGTATAGTGAACAGTCGTTTACTTGTCAAGTGATAAAAGCTTCTATTTTACGGTTTCGCTTTTCAAACGACTATAGTATAATAAACCCTACACTATTACACCAGACTTTTCGATTGTGGTATTTTCTTAAGAGAATGGAGGTGAGAAATAATGGCTACATATAAAACTGCGGAAGTTGCTGCAATGATTGGAGTACATCCAAATACAGTTCGCTTATATGAAAAAATGAAGTTGATACCCAAACCGGAACGGTTGTCAAATGGTTATCGCGTATTTACAGATTTTCATATATGGCAATGCAAATTAATACGGCTGGCGTTTCAAGTAGAAGTATTGCAAAATGGTTTGAGAAAGAAAATTGTACGAATGGTTACGGTATCTGCTGCGGGTGAGTTCGACACAGCAATCATACTGACAGAGGAATACTTAAAGCAGCTTAGACAGGAACGACGAAATGCCGAAGAAGCAATTAAGATTGTGAAACAGCTTTTGTCCGGCGGTGCGCAGGAAAACTCACACAATCTGAAACGGAAAGACGTATCAAATCTACTTGATATTTCTATGGATACACTCCGAAATTGGGAACTAAACGGGCTGATGCGAATAAAGCGTAAGCAGAATGGCTATCGCTATTATACAGACGAAGACATAAAGCGATTAAAAATAATAAGATCACTTCGGTGTGCCAATTATTCATTGGAAGCAATCCTGCGTATGCTCCATGCGCTCTCAGACGACCCTCATACCAATATAAAACGGGTACTTAACACCCCAAAAGACGATACGGATATAATATCCGTATGCGACAGACTGATTATCTCATTGCAAAAGGCAGCGGAAAATGCCAAGAAAATGATAGGCATTCTTAATGACATGAAAAGTATATTTTCCTAACCCTCCACTTTTACACCAACCTTTTTTGAACTGCTAAAATAATGTAGTAAAAACGAAAAAGGAGGACAGGTTGATGGAAGAAATCATCAGCGTAAAACAACTTTCAAAATCTTATGGCAGATTGAATGCCGTGCAGGGCCTGGATTTGTCAGTAACACAAGGTTCGGTCTTCGGGTTGCTTGGGGCAAACGGTGCAGGAAAAAGCACCACAATCGAATGTATGTTAGGCACAAGAAAACCCGATGCAGGTACGGTTTCCATTTTAGGAATGACCCCACTCCTGCAAAGAAAACAGCTTTTTGAAAATGTCGGTGTTCAATTCCAGGAAGCGAATTATCAAGACAAAGTGACTGTTTCTGAATTGTGCGAAGTAACACAATCACTCTATAAGAATGCTGCAGACTATGGGGAACTTCTGAAACAATTTGGCATCTTTGATAAAGCAAAAAGCATGGTAAAGGAGCTTTCGGGAGGACAGCGGCAAAAGCTGTTTATTGTTTTGGCTTT
>ERZ857801.1051-NODE-1051-length-32579-cov-7.691090_pt1 | contig 32579 bp, 23 predicted proteins | sample MGYA00519762_ERZ857801 | MGnify/ENA primary metagenome ERZ857801 (study PRJEB31778, sample SAMEA3449368) | human gut metagenome | biome: human gut; feature: human-associated habitat; material: faeces | place: United Kingdom | collected 2010/2012 ...
TTAAAATTACCTCTGCTATTTTGATTTCTCCGTCTCATAGACATCCCTCCCGTTCTTTCTACCCGTATATGGCTTCAAAATGCCATATTAAGTGTAAAGGGCAAAGATCGCTGGATTTTGACTGAACGACAATTTTTCCCATCAGGCGGTTGTTTTCATCAAAATCTTGCAGCTTCAACACAGAGAAAAAGGGCGGGCAAAGATCTGTTTTCTCTGCCCGCTCCTTCTAAACAAGATTTATCCCTGATGCTTGACCTTCAGGTGCTGAAAACTGTCCTCACTGATAGCGTGCTCCATCCGGCAGGCGTCGGCCTCTGCTGTCTCCTGATCCACGCCGGCTTCTATGAGCATTTCCGTAAAAAAGCAGTGTTTCTCATAGGTTCGCTCAGCCACCTCGCGGCCCACATCGGTCAGACGAATGAAGCCGTCCTCATCCCGTTCAACAAATCCGCCGGCCTGCAGCGTTGTAATGGCATGGGTGATGCTCGGTTTGGTGAATCCCATGTGCCGGGCAATATCAACTGAACGTACCATGCCCATTTTCTTTTGGAGAACAAGGATAGCCTCCAGGTAATCTTCTCCCGACGCATAGAGTTTCATTTTTGGCTACTCCTTTTCCAGCACTGCGAATCAATTTCGCTTTTTGACATTTGCTTATCAATAATTTCCATTTGAATCAGCCGCTTTAATAGCTTTTCGCAACCCTCCATGAATGTGAGCTGCAAATACAACTGTTACAAGAGTGGTTAAGATGTCTGCAACCGCCTGTGCCCATATCACTCCATTTAGTCCCAAGATTCCAGGCAAAATTAGAATGACCGGCATAAACATAATCCCTTGCCGGCAAATATTTAGGAAACCACCACCCAATGCTTTTCCCATAGAGAGATAAAGCGTAGAATAGGTAAACTGAAAACCAAAGGTAAAAAACAAAATTGTGTTTGCTTTTAGGGCTGGAACGGCAATCTCCAGGACTTGCGGATCATCGCCAAACAGGGAGAGAATAGGCGTAGCCAGTAGGAAAATCAATATCGTCCATGCGACACAAAAGATGGTAGTCCACTTCATGCAGCTCTGGATAGCTTCGTTTAGGCGAGAATAGTTTTTTGCTCCATAGTTGAATCCAGCCATGGGTTGAAAACCTTTCATATACCCGAATACTACATTTACCCCCAATGTCACAATCCTCAGCACAATGCCCATAGCCGCAATCGCGTCCTCGCCATAAACTCCAGCAGCTGCGGATATACGGCTCATAGAAAGACTGGAAAGCAGCTGAAGCAACAGCATGGAAACGCCCACCTTCAAAATCTCACCATAAATTCCGACAGAAGGCTTGAATTTGGAAAAAGCGATCCTCAGATAGCTCTTTCCACCCACGAAAAACCAAACATAGATAGCACTGGTAACAATCTGTGAAATCAAAGTGGCGACCGCTGCGCCACGAACCCCCATGTTCAAAGAAGTAATACAAATCGGGTCCAGGATTACATTGAGTACCGCGCCACTGATCATTGCAGTCAGCGAAATATTGGACGCTCCCTGGGCAACAGCCAGATTCCCTGCGGTTACATTTGCTGTGCTGAAAATGGTACTGATGATAAAGAGCACAGCGTAGTCCTTTGCCAAATCAAAGATGGAAGGGATTGCTCCCATAAATTTCAAGACGGGATTTAATGCCAGCAGCAGCATCACAGCCACAAGCAGACCAGTAACAATGCTACTGAACATGGCGGTAGAAGCCACCCGCTCCGCCATCTCTTTGTCCTTTTTTCCGAGGAGCCGGGAGATATAGGAACCCGCACCGGCACCGAATGTCAGCCCAATGCCGGAAAAAATCAAGGAAATGGGAAAGGCGACTGATACAGCGGCTACTGCCTGTTTCCCAAGGCCGGAAACAAAATATGTATCTACCACGTTGTAGAGCGCAGTCACCAGCATACTGATGACCATTGGGATTCCCAACTGAAACAACGCTTTTGATACGGGTGCTTCACTCATGAGTTTGATACGATCCGTTTTCATCTTCTTACTCTCCTTTCGCAATCCAGGCTTTTGCCTTTTCCTGTTCCTGGATCATGGAATAATAGTGTCCTCGCTTTTTGAGCAGTTCTAAATGGGTTCCAATTTCTTCAATGTTCCCATTGTTTAATAGGATGATTTGATCGGCATTCTGAATAGTGTTAAGCCGATGCGCTATGACAAAAACTGTCTTTCCCTTCATTAAGTGGTCTAACGCCCGGTTAATCCGCTCTTCGTTATCTGCATCCAGTGATGCTGTGGATTCGTCCAATAACAAAATAGGAGCGTTTTTCAAAATAGCTCTTGCGATAGCTATTCGCTGTTTCTCCCCTCCAGACAAGGAGGCTCCACCTTCTGCCAAAACTGTGTTATATCCGTCCGGCAATTTTGAGATGAAATCGTGACAGCACGCCGCTTTTGCCGCAACGATGACTTCCTCCATGGTCGCATCCGGTTTTCCAACACGGATATTATTTAGAATCGTGTCAGAGAGCAGTGTATTTTCTTGGAACACAGCGCTGATTGATTGCAACAGACGATCTGGCTCCAACTCTCGAATATCCCGGCCACCAATGGTAATCACACCTGAACTCACATCCCAAAAACGCGCGATCAGATTTGCAACCGTCGATTTCCCAGAGCCGGATGGGCCTATCAACGCAGTCACACTTCCTTCTGGAGCTGTAAAGCTAATGTGATGCAGCACTTCTTCTCCGTTGTCATAGGAGAAGCAAACCTTTTGAAATGCAACATCATACCGTTCCAGAGTAAAGCTATCATCCTGATAGGGCAGCGGGGCATGGGACATTGCTTTTTCCAGATTATCTGCAGCCAGTTTCAAGTCCTTGAGCATAATGTAGTAATGCTCAAAAGAGATTAGCAGGCCGGAGATTGCCATGCTCATAATAAGAAACGCAATAAAGGATTCATTTGGAATCTGCCCGCCCAGCAATAAATAGCTGCCGCCCAACAGGACCAATGGCATCAGAAAATTGACAAGGATCGAGTAAATCGCCGTAGGCGGAGCCATCTGACACTCAATTTGTACGCTGATTTTCCGTACTTTTTCCAAGCTCTCCAGCAGGCGCTCAAAGTGGGTGGAAGTCATGTTGTGGGCCTTGAATATTTTAATCCCTTTGATGTACTCCATTACGGTAGAGACCATGCGGGCCGTCATTGTCCTCTTTTTTGTTCCGAGCTGCTCTACCAAACGGTTTCCCCAACGCAGTAACGGAACAGCAAAAAGGAGAACCACGCATTCCGCCAGTGCCAGTTTCCAGTTGATGAAAAAGGTGCCAACCAGTATAAGACCGCAAAGAGTTACGGTTTTCATTAGGAAAGACAGTGCATGGGACAAAACGCCCTCGAAGCTCCCCATGTCGTTCGTCATGGTATTGATCAGGTATCCCGTACTGTTCTGGTTGAAATAGCCAAGACTCAATTTACGGAAATGATCAGCCAGCTTAATTCGGAACTGTCCTGTTACATTGAAGGCTCTTTCAAAACAAAGGAGATAGCTTTTCCGGTAAACGATGATCCGATAAATCACCCCCAACAAGCAGACCAGTGTGTAAATGCCAATTTTGCTCATGGTAAGCGTGCCGAAAAAGAGATCCAGCACCGTTAGATACAGGACAAAATAAAGTGCCATGCTGCCCAGGGAATCCATGCACATAAGAAAGATGGGAAAATATAATTCCTTTTTGCTCTTTCCAATCAACTTTTGAATTGTATGTAGCATCAGACCGCCTCCTTTCCCAAATAAGCCTTCCACATATGACTGTATATCCCCCCGACAGCCACCAAGTCCTCATGCCGTCCCTGTTCTACAATTTGACCAGCATCGAATACCACAATGTTATCTGCGTTTCGGATGGTATGCAGACGGTGGGCAATCATGATGGTTGTCTTTCCTTTCAAAAGGCTTTGAAGGGCGAGCTGGATTTTATGTTCGTTTTCAATATCAGAATAGGAAGTCGCTTCATCAAAAATCACGATGGGAGCATCCTTCAGGATAGCACGGGCAATGGCGATCCGCTGCTGCTGGCCTCCGGACAACTTCACTCCCTTATCCCCAATTCTCGTCTGGTATCCTTGCGGAAGTGTGCAGATAAAATCATCGATCTGCGCGGCCTTGGCAGCGGCTATGACCTGCTCCTCCGTTGCATTGCTTCCCATACGGATATTCTCAAACAGGGTGTCCTCCATCAAGAAAACATCTTGAAACACAAACGCTGTCAAATCCATCAGCGATTCGGAATCTATATCTTGCAGGGGAACTCCGCCAATAGAAATCGTGCCGCTGTCTGTATCCCAATACCGTCCAATCAACTGGGCCGCAGTTGTTTTTCCGGCACCGGATGGACCGACAAAGGCGGTCAGTGTTCCGGGGTTCAGCGTCAGTGACACATGGGAGAGAGCCTGTCTATCCCGGTCATATCCAAAGCACACATCATCGAAACGAACTTCATAACTCCCGGTTTTCGGAAGTTTCTTATCACCGCCACAAATGGGCTGGGTATTTAAGATTTCTTTAATGCTGGCAAGCCCGCTTTCCAGCTCCATGTGCCCCATCATGATATTCAGCAGACTGAAAAAGGCGCTGTAAAAGCACATCGTCAACAGGATAAACAGCAAAAAGACTTCCGCAGTAAGTCCTCCGTTCAAATAAAGAAGCCCCCCGATAGGAAGGGTAAACAAAATACCAGAATCCAAAATAACAATCGTAATGGCAATCGGTCGGCAGGAGCAACCAGCCATCTTTTTCAGACAGCCAGTATAGGCTAAAGCTGCCGAACTGTATTTTTTGAATTTCTCTGCTGTAAGTCCATACATTTTGATAATGGGCATACAGTTTACGAACTCATTGACAGAGCCAGACAGCTCCGACATAGTTTTCGCATATTCATTTGTCAAATCCGGGTATCTCCGCATCATTGCCATAGGAAGGGCGATTCCTAAAACTGCAGGAATCAGCATACACAGAGCCATGACCGGTTGGAGAAACAGAAGAAGCAAGAACAGCAGCACTGGAACCACAATCGCCTGCGCAAGTTCAATGGTATTGTGAGCAATAAAGTCTTCTAACCGTCCAATATCATCGAACAATGCTCCTTTCAGTCGGCCAGGTGCATGGTCATGGAAAAAACCGAGATTCAGCCGGGAGAGATGTTCCAGCACACGGAGTTTCAGGCGGTGCATGGTATTGAATGCCGCCGTATGTGTGCAAATGGTGGCACATGATAGCAATACATTTTGTAAAATAGCAGCCGCCACGGCAACCATAGCCCAAAATAGGGCGTTGGAGAAAGAAAGTGTTTGCTGAATCAAGGACAGAATCATTTGGCAGATTATGAAATACGGTACAAAGGAAAGCGCCGAGCAAAGTATCGCCAAAATAATTCCGACTGATAGTCTGCCGCGCTCTTCTTTCATCAATGTTAGAACGCTCAAGGTATTTTTGCGTTGCATATTGAGCCTCCTCCTTGTTAGATTTATTCGTTAGAAACAGCTAACCGCATGGCTATAGATTACAACCTGGAAAAGCAAAAATCAATTATTCTGTTCATTTCAAATTTGATTTTCAATCCAGCGAAAAAACATTGTAAACAAAAGGGTTGTATCAACTTTTTGTCAAGCGTTTTAGAAATATCGTGATATAAAAATGCTTGATTGTGATACTATCTTGTGATATGCTGAACATATGGAGGTGAACCTATGGAACAGACCGTAATTGACTATTATATGGATCTGCCAAAACACTTGCATTTTGTGCGTGTGGCAGAGCAGTCAGATGAATGTTGTGACACTTATCGGATGTTGTCCGATTATGGTTCTGGCAGTGTTCGCATTCTCAATTTTCACCAGCAGTTTCTCATTGTCCTGGCGGATTTCACGCCACAGGAAAATTTTGAAAAGGTTTCAGAAATTAAGCAGGAGTATTTTGAAATCAGCCAGTTCGAGACAGATTCCAGCTCTTTCAAAGTGGGTGGACGCAAAATCAAACAAGTGGATCGAGGAATCTGCTGCTATGCAAACTCTCACAAGACTGCTTATGCGTTTTGCGAAGCTGGCAAGCCAACCCGATTTACCAAGGTGATCGTTACCCGCTCCTATTTTGATCAGTTTTTACAGCGGCGTTATGGAGACACCTATGAAACTTCCAAAAATGCACTGGATTATCTGTTGCAAAACCCCAACTCACCTGAATTGAACTTCGTCTTTCAGCAGATCAAGGACTGCCCTGCGGAGGGGAGCGCCCGCACACTCTACATGGAAGGAAAGGTCATGGAGCTCCTGTCGTTGGTTACACATAATTTGGAGCAAGAGCAAAACCGGCGACACCTGCCGGTTAAATTGGATAAAAAGGATAAGCGATCTCTCGGAAAGGCTGTTACGCTGATGAAGCGGGATTTGGCGGCTTACCCTTCGATCTCCGAATTGGCTCAAACCGCAAATATGAGCCCTTCCCGTTTCCAGATGGCTTTTCGACAAGTGTATGGAACGACAGCCTATGAATATCTCAAGGTCATGCGAATGAACTACGCTTTGCTGCTTCTTCAGGATTCGGATGATAGTATCCGTACCGTGGCTCTCAAAGTGGGCTATCGAAATGCAGGTCATTTTTCCAAATTGTTCAGAGACACCTTTGGCATGGGGCCACAAGAATACCGCAACATTCACAAGATAAAATGAAGATAGTGTCACGATACCATTTTTCTTTGTCACGATATTTTTAATATTTCTATTTGTACCATGGGAATGCACTGGATTTAAGGGCATTTCCAGCGAATCCTGAATTGTATTTTTTAATCTCTCTTCACTATTGATTAGAACGCGGATTGTTTATAAAATGTGGAGTGGTTAGTTTCAGCTAATCACTCCACATTTTTATTTTTACAAGAAGGGAGAGAGGAGGATTTTGCATTTCATAAAAAAGCTGATAAGAGTTCTGATCGTGCTCATCGGTGTGAGCCTACTGTCCTTCATTTTGGCGAATCTGTCCTCGGTCGATCCAGCAGAAGCGATTGCCCGACGTATTTACAGCAACCCAACACAAGAGCAGATCCAAGACATTCGTACAGAAAAAGGGCTGGATCAGCCAATCCTGACACAATATGCCCGATGGGCTGGCAACTGCCTGCACGGAGATCTGGGAACTTCTTATCAGAGCAATCAGCCTGTAATACAGGAGATGGCAGGAAAATTGACCGCTACGCTTCTTCTGGTGGGAATGGCACTATTATGGATTGTCCTGATTACCATTCCGCTTGGAATTGTGTCAGCAGTCAGAAAGGATCGGTTCTGCGACCATTTGATTCGGATAATTACGATTCTTGGGATTTCCATTCCTGCTTTTTGGCTTGGGTATCTTCTGTTAACCGCTTTTGCAATTCGTATTCCGGTATTCAAGGTTGTGGATTACGGAAATTTGCGAAGCCTGATTCTGCCGTCGATTACACTGGCGGCATCAGTTGTGTCTTCTTCCGTCCGGATGCTCCGGGCCACGATCCTGGAAAATCTGAAAAAGGATTATGTGATTTACGCACAGGCCAGAGGACTGTCTGCCGCTCAGATTCTTTGGAAGCATGTTCTGAAAAATGCCCTGCCCCCTATGGTCACCTTGTTTTTCCAAAACATTGGGATGATGATTGGCGGTAGTGCCATTGTGGAAAGTGTGTTTTCCTGGCCGGGGCTGGGAAATTATTTTGTCAGTGCCATTGTTAATCGGGACCTTCCTGTTATTACAGGCTGTGTTTTGGTTCTCGGACTGATTTTTGTTATCTGCAATACGGTAGGAGAACTGGTCAATCGAGCGTTAAATCCACGCATGATAAGCGGAAAGGAGGGCAAGGTAGTTTGAGGAATAAGCTGTTACATAATCCACAGGCTGTCATAGGGGCGCTTTTAATTGCAATCATTCTGCTTATGGGCGTGCTTGCTCCTTTTCTCGCACCTCATGATCCTATGGCGGTTGACATCACAAAAAAATTTTTAGAACCATGCAACGAGTATCCTTTCGGCACAGACCAGTTGGGACGCTGTGTTTTATCACGTTTATTGTATGGAGCCAGATACTCTCTTGGCCTGGCATTGCCGATTTTAGCAATCCTTGCCTTGTTTGGCACAATGCTTGGCATGCTGTGTGCTTGGATTGGTGGATTGTTTGATCGGGTCATGAACATCATCTGTGATATATTTATGGCTTTTCCGCCGCTGGTCATTGTGTTGACTCTGATAGGCGTGATCGGTCAAGGAGCGGTCAATCTCATTCTTTCCATTATCCTTTCCATGTGGGTATGGTTTGTAAAAGTAGTTCGCAGTTATGTTCTAATAGAAAAAGACAAGGATTATATCACTGCTGCAAAAATTTCCGGGTGTAGCGGGGCAGACATTTTATTCTCCCATATCTTGCCCAATATCCTGCCGTTGCTTGTCGTTTACTTTAGCACAGGCATCGCTTCGATTATTCTGATGATTTCAGGCTACTCATTTCTTGGCCTTGGGCTTGGAAATGATATTCCGGAATGGGGTGCAATGCTGAACAGCGCCAAGCAGTACCTTTATTCAAATCCCATGCTGATTGTCTACCCCGGCATCTGTATCCTGTTGACTGCAGCTGGCTTCAACCTTTTTGGTGAGGCCCTGCGCGATATTCTTTCTCCGGAGGAGGATTGACATGGAACCATTGCTTACAGTCAATCATTTATCAGTAAGATTAAAGAAAAAAGGAACTTTGTTGGTAAACGATGTGAGTTTCCAAGCCAATTCGGGTCAGATCTTAGGAATCATCGGGGAAAGCGGTAGCGGCAAGAGCATGACATGCCGGGCCTTGATGGGGCTTTTGGACCCCAGCCGCTTTCTCATCAGTGGCGATGCCATTTTCAAAGGTCAGGATTTATTCAAGCTGCCATCGAAAAAACTGCGGCTGCTGCGTGGAAATCATATCGCTATGATTATGCAGAATCCCATGACTGCTTTCGATCCTGTTACCCGTATTGGCAGCCAAATGGTGGAGACCCTTCGCGCACATCAGCAAATCTCCAAGGAACAGGCCGTAACTTCTATTACGCAAGAATTAGCCAAACTTGGTCTGGGCGATGTTCCCCGCATTTTGAACAGTTATCCCCACGAACTGAGCGGCGGGATGTTACAACGGATTATGATTGCACTGGCTTTGCTACTTTCCCCGGAGCTCATCATTGCGGATGAGGCTACGACTGCGTTGGATGTACATACACAAGCAGTTATTTTGGAAGAGTTTACTGCTATTCGTAATGCGGGAATTTCGATGATTGTTGTCACGCACAATTTTGGCGTCCTCGCAAAACTGGCAGATGATGTAGTGGTTCTACATGACGGTTCAGTGGTAGAACACGGATCTGTATATCAAATTTTTGATAAACCTACGCAGCCTTATACGCAGGAACTATTGCAAGCAAGCAATCTGAAAAGGGGGTGATTCTGTGATAGAAGTTCGACACTTGACAAGAACTTACTTGTCACGCAGATCGCCAAAAAGTAAAGAACCATTTGTATCCGTAAATGATGTTTCCTTTTCTCTGCTGGAAAATACACCTTATGCACTGGTCGGAGAAAGTGGCAGCGGAAAGAGCACGCTGGCGATGATGCTAGCAGCCATACTTCCCCCCACAAACGGTGAGATACTGTTAGACGGAAATAATATCTGGGCCCTCTCCCCCAAGGAACTTCGGCTGATGCATGGAGAAGTTCAATTAGTTTTACAAAACAGTCAGGGAGCGCTTAATCCTCGACGTCGCATCTATGAGAGCATTGCGGAACCCTTGCGAAAACTACGGCATCTTACCCGGCAGGAAGAACAGCACACAGTACATGACATTTTGCACAAAGTACAGCTGCAGGACGATATATTGATGCGTTTTCCAAGTGAACTTAGTGGTGGCCAGCAAAGCAGGGTTTGCATTGCGCGAGCTATGGCGCTTGCTCCGCGGCTGGTGATTTTCGATGAGTCCGTCAGCGGACTGGATGTTACCGTCCAGAAAAAGGTTCTGGACCTTCTTCTGGATTTGAGACAGGAGTATCAAAGCACCTTTCTGTTCATCACACATGATATTGATGTGGCACTTTACATGGCCAATCATATTTTTGTCATGAAAGAGGGAAAAATCGTCGAATCCATTACTGACGCTCATGGATATGACGACTTTAACCACCCATATTCGAGGGAGTTGATCGAATCACTCCCTCCCAAAACACCTTATAATCGTTAGGAGGAATGACAATGAATTCAGCATGGAAACGAGTATTCGCAGCTGGGATCACAGGGATTCTTCTCGCCTTTTCCCTGGTTGGATGCTCTCAAACAAAAAATCAGCCGGTTGAAACCGGCAGTAATTCACAGGAACTCCGTGAAATAACGCTGTGTGAGAGTTGGAATTTTGATGGCGGCTTTTCGGTTTTGCAAGCTCCAGCACTCCACAATGGAACTTTTGGCCTGCTCTATTATTTGGATAATTTCTATGAGACGCTTGTTCGGTATGACAACGGTGAAATTATCCCCGGTCTTGCAGAAAAATGGGAAGTGAGTTCGGATGCTCTTACCTATACTTTCACATTGAAACAGGGAATCAAGTTTTCAGATGGTGAAGAGCTCAATGCGGAGGTTGTAAAACTCAATTTTGATAATATGCCAGCTATTTTAGGAGATTCCAACGGGGTCTTCGGCCTTACCAGCACGTTGCTGGATGAAGTGACTGTTGTGGACGAATATACTGTGGCAGTCAAGCTAACAACACCATATTACGGTGCTTTGCAGGACTTCACATTGCCCTTGCCCATGGGAATCATGTCTCCCAATGCGTTCAATGAAGATGGATCACTTTCTGAGTCTGTTAAAACTCAAACCATGGGTTCCGGGCCATATATGTACAATGGTCAAAAGGAAAATGATGTATATACCTTTGTTCGCAACCCGTACTATGACCGAGGGGAGCCTGATGTGGACATTTTCCATGTGAAGGTGATTCCTGATAATGATGCCAAGCTGCTGGCCCTCCGCAACGGAGAGGTTGATATGCTTCTTTCTGCAAATAACATGAGCTACGATGCTTATCGGGAGTTGAGCCAGGATACTTCTTTCAGCACATTGACTTCTGATGCAGTCATTCAGACGCGGATTCTGGGAATTAACCCTGTGTCACAGCCGTTTGAGGACGTAGAGATTCGGCAGGCAGTCAATTACGCTATCAATAAAGAATCGATTTGCCAGAATATCTTTAGTGGCGTGGAGGTTCCAGCAGAATCGGTAATGGACCCTGCTCTCCCATATTGCGATATAGACACTGGTTCCTATCATTATTCGCCAGAACAGGCAGTTAAACTGTTAGAAGATGCAGGCTGGTTCGACGTTGATGGGGATGGCGTCCGTGAAAAAGATGGGGTTAAATTGAGTACATCCATCTCCTGCAGCAGCGATCTTGCCATGCTGGAGGACGTAACCGCTGCCGTTGCCGAGGATTTGAAAGCGGTTGGATTTGAAGTTACAACATCGAGCAAAGAGACCATGACCTATTATCAGGATGTGAACCGTGGAGAATATGGGATAGGCATAGGCATTACATTTAATATTCCCATGGACCCCTTCCAGTTTGTCGCGAACCTGCGGCGGGAGCCAATGCGTGACAATATGGTAGCGCAGGGGTTGCAGAGTTTGCCTGATTCGGATGCGCTGATCAACAGCCTTTATTCCATGACGGAGGATGCAGAAATTCAAGAGGTTTATACCTTTATTTTGCAGACGCTCCATGACGATGCAGTTATTATTCCTCTATCCCGTGTAAAGGGAATCGTCGCGTTCCAAAATGAAGAGATTGCTGGTTATACTTTTGCCAGTGAACCAGATTACTACAATATCGCTCTTGTTGATTTGAAGTAGGAGGAGAACATGAAACGAACGAAAAAATTTCTTGCACTGTTTCTTGCCGCAATGATGACAACCTTATCTTTTTCTGGCTGCGTTTCAGAACCCAGTTCGAGCTCTTCCACCAGCCAAGAGAATACTGTTAAAGAAGTGACTTTCTGTGAAAGCTGGGACTTTGAAGGCGGCTTCTTTTCACTCCAGGCTCCCAATGTGACCAATGGTACTTACGGTCTGTATTACTTCCTGACGAACTTTTATGAAACGCTGGTGCGATATGAAGATGGTGAAATCGTACCCGGCCTTGCGGAGCGGTGGGAAGTATCTTCCGACGGACTGACTTATACTTTTTATCTGAAGCAGGGAATAAAATTTTCCGATGGAACCGATTTTAACGCGGAGGCAGTTAAAATCAACCTGGACAATATACCGGGAATCCTGGCGGAGTTCAATGGTGGCTGGGGGCTAACCAGCACCCTGTTGGATGAAGTGAATGTTGTGGACGAATATACTGTGGCAGTCAAGCTGACAACACCATATTATGGTGCTTTGCAGGACTTCGCTGTTCCCATGCCTATGTCGATGATGTCCCCTGCCGGATACAATGAAGACGGAAGCCTTGCCGAAATCACCAAGACAAAAACGCTCGGCACCGGTCCGTATATGTACGATGGACAGAAAGAAAATGAAATCTATACATTTGTACGCAATCCATACTATGACCGTGGCGAATCCGATGTGGATGTATTCCATGTGAAAGTTATTCCGGATAATGATGCGAAAGTTTTAGCTCTGCGTAACGGCGAAATCGACATGATTGTTGGACAGGCTAATCTCACTTATAATACCTTTGAGGAGTTGTCCACCGCTCCGGGATTTACTGCTGTTTCTTCTGATGCCACCATTCAGAGCCGTACCATGGGATTCAATGTTTCACACGCACCTTTTAACGATCCTGCCGTTCGGTTGGCCGCAAACCATGCAATCGATACGCAAAGCATCTCCACAAACATTTTCTATGGTGTAGAAACTTCGGCTGATTCGGTTCTGGATAAAGAGTTACCCTATTGTGATGTGGATACCGGAACTTATGAGTATGATGTGGAAAAGGCAAAGCAAATTCTGGAAGACGCTGGATGGGTTGACAGCGACGGAGATGGTATCCGTGAAAAAGACGGCGTTAAGTTGTCCGGGAATCTTCTTTACGCCACCGATCAGGCTTCCCTTGGAGATTTGTCCTCAGTTCTCGCCGCACAGCTAAAAGAAGTTGGCTTTGAAATTACCCCGGTGGGTAAAGAACAGATGGTTTATTTCCAGGACATCTCCAATGGAGATTTCGATTTAGCGATTGCAATTACAAATGCGATCCCTTCCGATCCATATCTGTTAATTTCTCGCTGCCTGACAAACACTGTCATTGATAACTATCTGGCTCAGGGGTTAGCAGGTATGGAGAATGCAGACGAACTCATCAACAGCCTTAATGCGATGACAAATGAGGACGAGATTCAGAGCGTTTACAACACTCTGCTTCAAGAGCTCCATGATGAAGCAACGATTATTCCTCTGACTCGCGTGAAGGGGATGGCTGCATACAATACGAACGTCATTTCCAGCTATGAGTTTTATAATCAGCCGGATTATACGGATGTATCCGCTATCATAATGAAGTAAAAAAACTCCGACCAAGCGAAGAATTTAGACGCTTGGTCGGAGCTTTTCTTGGCCATTTTGCGTATTGGGAATTGTAGTATTGATAGAGGGGAAAACGAAAAAGGGTTACGGTAGTTATACCGAAAGTTGGATTATCCCGAATCTTCAGAAAAAACCGCTTATTCACCAGCTTTTTATAAAAAGATTCGGGATAACTTTTCCATACTTTTAAGACACTTCCGCTGGGATTGGAACGATATATTCCTAAAATTCGGGATAATCTTTTTTCCTGCATCACAGACCGTAGAGCCGTCTTAGCATATCTTCATCGCTAACCGTGTAATTCACTGATTCCGCATCGGCAAGGCCTGCCCCCATGGCTTTTTCAATCGCTTTCCGCTTGGCTTCCGTATCCGCGTAAGCGTAGATCAACGTTGTTTCAACCTGTTTGTGCCCCAGCCACTGGGAAATCATTGTCAAATCCATTCCATGCTGGTATAAGTGCATGGCCCTGGTGTGCCTCCACAGATGAGGATGAACCCGTTCCGGCACATCGGGGCAGGTTTCCCTTGCCAGTTCCGCATACTTTTGGATGCGGAGCCGTGCCGTATCATCACACATTGCGCTGCGGGAACCTTTTCGCTCTACATAAAAAAGCCATTCTGTTGAAAAGGCACTTTCTCCTTTATGAAATGCACCCATGTAGTTATCCAGATGTTGTACCGTATCCTTCATCAAGGGGACTACCCGGATCTTGCCGCCCTTTCCATGAAGCGTCACAGTTGGTGTTTTGTCAATCCGCAGATCACAGATTTTCACATCCAGGGCCTCCTGAATCCTTGCGCCTGTGTCATAAAGAAAGATCATCAGGAATTGATCCCGCAGTCCCATTTTTGTGCGAGTATCAGGTGCCGCAAACAGAGCCTTGACTGCGTCCTCGGACATATAGTCCACCTCCCGAAAACGCTCCTTTTTCTGAATCTTAATCGCTGCCAGCTCACTGGACAGGCTGATATACTCCGGCCTGCAGGCAGAAGCGTAAGTAATAAATGCGCGTATGGCAGCCAGTCTGTTATTCCGGGTAGCGGGGCTTATGCCTTTTTCTTCTGAAAGCCAGTCCAGGTATGCCAACACCATTTCATAACGGATCATTTCAAATGTAACAGACATCATGGAAATCTTTTTCTGTTCCGCTATATATTTCAAAAGCTGGTTCCATGCAGTGCGGTATGCTTTTACGGTATTGCTGCTGGCGTGCCGCTGGTTTGGCAGGTAGATCAGAAGAAAATCTCTCAGCAGGCTGAACAGCTGCTCGTCTTTTACTTTTCCCATAGCTCTACCCTCGGAATCAGACGATTCATGGACTCCCAGTCAATCCCGGCTGATTTCACCAGTTTTTCCGGAAGCAGATGAATATAGTACGCGGTTGCCTCCCAATCCTTATGGCCCATGTATGTCTGCAGATAAGGAAGCCGTGTGGAAAGTTCTTTCTTTTCATCCAGCCAGCGGTTCAGGACAGCCGTTGCGAATCGGTGGCGGAGGTCATATACCCGGACGGCAGGAAGAAGGTCTTTGGGAATTCCCGGTTTTGTGCGGGCAAAGAACCATTTAAATTTCCCCTGTATCTTCTGGGCGGAATAGGGGCCGCCATCCGGTGCGGGGAAGAAATATGCGCTTTCCGGAAACGCGGCGTCCCGGATGCTGGCATAAGACCTTGCAAGGGAAAGCATGTCCTCAGACATTACAATGGTTCTGCTTTTACGCCATTTTGTTTCAATGATCCGAACCTCTCCGCTGTTTAAATCAACCTCGTTTCGCCTAAGATTTCTCCCTTCATTTGGCCGCAGACCGCAGGTATAGGTCATCCGAAAGTATGTACGGAGCAGAAGCGGACGGAATGGGTCGCGTGGATACTGGTAACAATCGATTTCATGGAACAGCGCTGCCAGCTCATCATCCCCAAACAGATAAGGAATGAATACAATGCCTCCGGCAGTAAACCGGTCTGGGAGGATATATGCCGCTTTCCCTATAGATTTTTGATATTTCCCCAACGCCCTGACAAAAGCTGCCTTCCCGTGGATGGTCTGCGGTGATTTCCCCGGTTTTGGCTTCAGCCAGCTCAGCACAATGGCCTGGGTAAGCTCCTGCTGGCCGGGATATACTTCAAAGCAATGGCGGTCAAAACTTTTGGCCCTTTCCAGGTAAGTGTTTTCGGAATAACCGAGGGCGCATTTCAAAGCGATCATACTTTCCAGATCCTGTGCAAATCCACTGGCAAACTTATCATTCATCCCTCCAGCCCCCTTTCCAGGGGGATGCCTTTAAAATCAAGGGCGCATTCTTTTAAGTTGCGGGTATCAAGGGAAAGGTACTGCCTTGCAGACTTTGGATCGTCATGCCCCAGGATCTGTGTGATGGTTGTAAGCGGCGTTCCTGTCACCAAAAGCTTTTTTGCCAGCCGCCGCCGGAGTCCGTGGAACCCTTTCCCATCAAAGGCATGGCGGTAAATCCCGGCTTTTCTTTGGTATTGCTGAAACATACATCCAATGCTGACCGCATCCGCCAGCCCCGTCCTGGGGGCAACCAGGCGCAAAAATACTTCCGGGCTCTCAGAGCGCGGCCTTGCATTCAGGATATAATCCTGCAAGGCTTTTCCCGTCTCCTTAACCAGCGGGGTATAGCTTACACGCCCTGTTTTTCTCTGGGTAAATCGGATTTCGCCCTTCCGCCAGTCAATGTCTGTCAACTTTATCCGGATCAGGTCTCCGGCCCGTAGGCCTGTTGTTGCCGCAAGGAGGATGATGGCGCGGTCCCGTTTTCCCATCTCGCTGTCTGTATCAATCACCCGTAGGATCTGGTCCAGCTCCTCATCCGTTACATAGCTTTGGATTGGCATATCCCGATATACCCGGTAGGAGAAAAGCTCAACACAATCCGGGGCCGGGAGGCTGCTTTCTTTCAGAAATATGTGGAAATGTTTCAGATAGAGCAGGATGTTATGCAGGCTGGAGGTTTTTACTTCCGCCGCCGTTTTCAGGATAAATTCCCGGACCTGTTCTACCGTCACCCATTCCAGGGAAGCATACCCTAAAGATTCAAAGTAATGCAGGTATCTGCGGACTACCCACACCACATCGTCCCTGGTATTCGGGCCATAGCCTTTATAATCCAGGAAAAGGTCGATGAGCTTCTCGCTATCCTCCGAGACCGGATACTTTGTCCCATGCTTTGGCATATTTAAATGCAAGGTTCCCGTCAGATAGAACTCGTCCAGGCGGTTTGCCGCCGATTTTACCCGTTTGTAGTAGTGGATGGAGATTTCTTCCCGATCCAGACGTTCTTTCTGAAGATCCACAAGCTCCCTGGTGATTGCCGGGTCATAGAAACATACGCCTCTTTTTTCATAATAAACGGCAACAGTCTGAAATTTGGGCGTGATATTTCTCCAAATGGTTGCTTCGCTGTAGCCCAGCTTTCTTGCCTCAGCAATGATCTGGGCGATCATCTCGTTAATGGTTTGCTTTTGTGTTTTCATAAGCACAGCCTCCTTGATATAGTCAGGTAAACTTCCTGCTGTAAACTATTATCAAGGATGGCTGTATGGGAAGCTATAAGATTATCCCGAATGTTGGGAAGCTTCCGATGAAAAAGTATTGAAAACAGCTCAAAAGGGAGGAAAAGTTATCCCGAATTTTTTTGACGGAACCGGCATGGAAACAGGCTGAAAAATAAGGTTTCGGGATAATCCAACTTTCGGTATAACCATTACGCGCTCCCCCGGAAACGGGTGCATTTCCAGGGTACGCGGTTCCTCTGCATAGGGGCGCGTCAGCGCGGTAAAATCGTGGTATCTTCTAATACCACCATAGTGGACAAAAATACGCCGCCTACCTGCGGGTGCAGGAACAGGCGGCGTCAACGGTTGCAAAGTATGGCCATGAGTTGACCGGGGTCGAGTATATCCGGCTGGTGAAGGCCGTTCGCAAGGAGGTGCCGGGGGCTGCTCCATGTCACGGTCCTGCCTCGCGCATAGCCCCCGGCGGTCACACGCGCATATATGCAGACGAGCGGAACACCCGCCCGTCTGCCTCAAACCGGGCGTCCCCCTGATGGGCCTTTGCCACGGCCCGGATGGAGCTGAGGCCCACACCGGGCGCGCCCACCCGCTTGCTGGAGAGAAATTTCCCGTCCTCCTGCTGCGCCTGCCCGTCAAAGCTGTTGTCCATGGTGATGGTCAGGACGCCGTACTCCAGGGAACTGTTCAGCCGGATAAATTTCTCGCCTCCGGCCATGCGCCCACAGGCTTCCACCCCGTTTTCCAGCAAATTGGCGAACACGACGCACAGGGCGCGGTCATCCAAATTTTCGTTCTGGGCGGGGACCGTCAGCCGGGCGGTAAAGGCGATGCCCTCCTGCTGGCAGTGGGCGGCATAGTGGGACACTACCGCGTTGACGGTGGGGTTTTCGCAGTAGTCCCGGACGGCGGCGGGGATGTCCCGGATCAGTTCGGAGATATAGGCGGTCAGATTGGGGTTTTCGCCTCCGGCCATGGCCTGGATCAACCTCAGATGGTGGCGCAGGTCGTGGCGCATCTGCCGGGTCTGCTGGGCGGTCTCCATCAGGAGCAGACTGCGCTTTTCCTCCTCCTTCATTTGCATCTCCAGCAGTTCTCGTTCAAAGGCCAGCCGCTGTTCCAGGGCAATTTGCTTTTGCAGGCTGTCTATTGCCTGAAGCAGCACATAACAGATGACCAGTACGCAGGCCAGCAGTCCGCCCCTGTAAGCAAGAAACAACCAGTTTCCCGCGCTCTGCTCCGCCCAGGCGTTGGTGGAGAGAATGGTCAACGCCGAGAGGATGGCCGGAACCAGCCAGATGGTCTGCCAGATGTGCGGCGCACTGGTGTGGTACACCTGCCCGGACACCCGGCGAAAGCCTCGGAGCAGCGGCGGAAGGGTCAGCAGGTAGAGCGCTGCACAAAACAAGCTGCCCATCCATCCCTGGGGCGAAGCCTGACAGAACCGGACGGCCAGAAAGGCCGCGATTCCACGGATGACCAACAGATAGTCCACAATCAGCAGATAGGTAAACAGCAGCTTGAAAAAATCCAGCCGCAGGAAATACCAGTAGAGCAGGAAGTTCAACGCCGAGAACACGATTTCCATGCTGCGTATCTCCACACCGGATGTGATGCACCAAGCGGCAGCGCCCAGTTTGCACAGTACGCTGGCGCCCATCACCAGCAGCGCCGCCTTTCGCGAACGCCACTGGAAGTTCCAGAACAGGGCAAAGGGGATGATGTGGCTGGGCAGCGTGGTGCAGAAAATATAAAATAACTGCTCCATCATCCATCCCCCCTTGTCCGGGCAAACAGAAAGTCCTCCCAGGCCCGCTTGGCCTTGGTCCGGTTGGAGCGGCTGATGGGGACCTTTTTCCCGTCCGCCAGTTCATAGCTCTGGTATTCCTCGTTGATCCCCCGGACAAAGGCCAGGTTGACGCAGTAGCTTTTGTGGGGACAGAAAAAGGGCTGCCCCTCCAGCTGGGGCAGCAGGTCGGACAGCTTGCCGTAAAGCTGGAGAACGCTGCCGTCTTTCCTGGAAAGCATCACATGATGCCCCTTTTGCTCCAGACAGAGCAGCTCCGAGAGCGGGAGCCTTTGCGCCGCGCCGTTTTGCCGGATAGCCAGCCGGGGGGCGCTGTCCCGTTGCAGCTTCACCAGATGCAGCAGGTCATTGATGTCTTTTTGGCGCACGGGCTTTTCCAGATATTTCAGCACCGACAGCCGGTAGCTCTCCAGGGTATGCTCGGTGCTGGTGGTGGTAAAGGCGATGGGGATGCCTTCGTCCATCTCCCGAATTTTTTGCACCGCCTTCACGCCGGTCATGCCGTCCATATAAATGTCCATCAGCAGCAGATCGAACTTGCCGGGGCGGAAGGCTTCCAGCAGCTCCTCGCTGCTCCCGAACTGGGTGCAGTTCGTGGCAATGGGGGCCTGTTCCAGCAGGGCGAGCAGCGCTTTCCGCTCCTCCGGCAGATCGTCGCAGATGGCGAGGTTCAATGGTTCCATGCAACCCCTCCTTTGGGGATTTTCCTCTATTATATGGCCTATGCACAAAAAAGTCAATTTGTCAAGTACCAGTTTTGCCGCAGGTTGCGGCATCACTCGTACTGGAAACAGGCGAAAAGTTTTTATAAAATAGACTTGACAGCAAACATCCACAGCAATCGGAGAAAGGAGAGGTCATGGTCAAAGCATATTTTACCGCCTGCGAGCAGGCGTTCCCGGCCCAGCGGGCCCAGCTGCGGCGGCTCGCTCTGGCATTGGGCCGGGGCGGGGTGGAGCGCATGGAGCAGCTGTGCGCCATGCAGCGGGCCGGGCCGGAAGGACTGCTGGAGCTGCGCTCCATCGGGGAAAAGAGCCTGCCGCTCATTGCGGCGGTCTGCGCCCGATATGAAGAAAATAAGACACCATCACAAGGGGGCGCCCCCTTGCGTGAGACAGGTTCCTGTCTGACGCAGGAATGCCCTACTGCTTTAAGGAGGAAGGAAGATTGGAACAAAAATGGAAGCGGCCACTGGCGCTGCTCTTGTCAGTGGCCATGATGTTTTCCATGTCCGGTACACCTGTGTACGCTGCGGATATGGAAACAGGGGCTTCCGCTGTATGCCCCCATCATGTGCACGATGAGACCTGCGGCTATTCCGAGGGTACGCCCTGCACTCACGAACACACAGACGATTGTTACTCCCTCGTAACCCAGTGTGTCCATGAGCATACGGCGGAGTGTTACAGCGACGGGATACTCCCTGCCGAGGGCGAAGAAAAAGCAGCCGACGCCTGTACCCATGTGTGCAGCGAGGAAAGCGGCTGCATCACAAAAGAATTGAACTGTCCGCACGTCCACGATGAGACCTGCGGCTATTCCGAGGGAAGTCCCTGCACCTTTGACCCGTCGGACTGCGAACTCTGCAATTTCCAAGAGAACCCGGCGGAACAGACCATCCTCTCCTGGGAGTGGATCGGGGCGGACAACCTCAACGAGGGCGTGCTGCCCCTGCCCGACGTCAGCGCAGAAAACCCCATGGATCTTGACGCGGTGGTTTCTATGCTGCCCACCGGCATCACCGCCACGGTGGACGGCAGTGCCGATCCGGTGGAGTTGGCCCTCACTTGGTCCTGCGGGGACTTCCCAGAGACGGCCTCCGCCGGTGAATACACCTTTACGGCTGCTCTGCCCGAAGGCTACACCCTGGGCGAAGAGACGGCCTCTCTCACCGTGCCGGTCATCCTGGGCCTGGGCTTGCTGCCGGTGACGGCCTTGGCGGCGGATGAGGTGTCCTATCTCGCGTACAGCTGGGATGGGAGCAAACTGACATCGGAAATGAAGTCGGTCACCGACTACACCCTCGTCGCCAGCACCGACACCGCTTGGGGCGCTGCGGGCGAAACCACCTGGTATGTGGCGGATGGGGATGTATCGATCTCCAACCGAGTCGACGTCAACGGCAGCGTCAATCTGCTGCTGAAAGACGACTGTGAACTGAGCCCCAACTTCATTATCATCAGCGCTGGAAGCACCCTGACCATCTACGCCCAGACTGAGGGGGAGACTGCCGGAAAACTGGTTTGTAGCAATGGTATTGGCACCGTGGGCAGCACTCTCATCATCCACGGCGGCACCGTCAATGCCACCGGTACCATCGGCGCCGGCATCGGCGGTAGGAGCAGCGGTGAACAGGGCGGCACGGTGACCATCTATGGCGGCACCGTTACCGCCACCGGTTACCAGGGCGCCGGCATCGGCGGCGGCAGCAGCAGCAGCGTAGACACTAATGTTAATGTTATTGACTCTTCTTGTGGTAACGGCGGCACGGTGACCATCTACGGCGGCACCGTCAATGCCAGCGGTACCAACGGCGCCGGCATCGGCGGCGGCTCTGCTGCTACTGGTTATTATGCTGGACAACAATATTATGTGGGCGGCGGCGGCGGCACCATCACCATCAACGGTGGCACCGTCAATGCCACCGGTACCAGCGGGGGGATCGGAGCCGGACCGAACTGTGGATCGAGGGATTTCACAAACAAAGTAACTCCCAAAGGCACGCTGAAGGGCACCAGCATAGGTCTGATCACCGGGACACTGGTGCCGAGCCTCAATACCAGCAGTTTTACCGGACTGATTAAGAACGGCGGCACCTATACCGTCTATGGCAATCTGTCTCTGGACACCCTGGAGACGCCGCTGTCCATCTCCGAAGGGGAGAACCTCTCCATCAATGGCAGCCTCAACATCCCAGTCGGCAAAACGGTCACGGTGACCAATGCGGGTACCATAGATTGCGGCAGCGGTAAGTTTGTCAACAACGGCACCCTGTATCTGGATAACAGCAGCACCGTGAACGGCACCTTCGGCGGCAGCGGGGTCTTTCTCATTTCCGTTGACCTGCCGGACGATACCAACGATCTGACTGCGTTTCCAGACACCTTTACCTACACGGGGGAGGACTTCGCCGGACAGATCTTCCTGGGCACCGGAGGAACACAGGAGTTGGGCGGCAAGACTTTCTGGGAGACCGTGCACACCGATGGCTGGACGATCACCTATGCCAAGGACGGCCAGAGCACGGAAACCGTGATTGACGCGGGAGAATACACCGCCACCTTTACCCCGCCTGAGGGGGAGACCATCACCAGGACTTTCACGGTGAAACGGGCAGCGCAGACGATCAGCGCCCCTGAGATCCAGAGCCAGAGCGAAGGTGCAGTGACCCTAAAGCCTGTCACCGGCGTCGTCGGCAAGGTGGAGTACGGATACAGCACCACCAACGACGCCGCCAGCATAGACAACTGGCAGGAGAGCCCCACTTTCAACGACATGACCTACGGCACCTACTACTTCTTTGCCAAGGTCACTGGCGACAGCAATCATGAGGACGCTGTCAGCAGTACCGGCACCGTCGTGGCCTTTAGGGAGATAAGTTCTATCAGCATCACGAGCAATCCCACCAAAATGTTATATACCCCTGGCGCGACGCTGGATTTGACCGGGTTGAAAATCACCGTGACGTATACGGACAACAGTACAGCGGAGGTCACTTGGACGGCGGACAGCGGCATCACCGCCAGCATCCCAAACGGTACTTCCCTGACCGCCTCCCACGACGGCCAGACCATCACCATCACCTATGGGGGAAAGACGGCTGTGACAGACAGCCTACTCATCTATGATGAAGTTCCTCAACAGATCGACGGCGTCTATCAGATTGGAACTGTCAAAGAGCTGATCTGGTTCGCCGCCCTGGTCAACGGCACCCTGACCGACGGCACGGAGCAGAACACCGCCGCCAATGCGGTGCTGACTGCGGACATTGACTTGGGTGGACGTTTGTGGGCCCCCATCGCATCCAGCACGATATTCCGTAGCGGCTCCTTCAGCGTGAATGGCACCACCAACACAAGCTACTCCGGCATCTTTGACGGCCAGGGGCACATCATCTCCAACTTCAAGATCCGTACCAACAGCGATGAGCTCACCAGCGGTCTGTTCGGCGCGGTCACCGGCACCATCGAGAACCTGGGCATCGTCAATGCCAGCTTCGACAACGGCGGCGCGTATGACGGCCGGTTCGGTGCGTTGTGCGGTTTGCTGGTGAAGGACAGATTCACCAAGACGGCGGCCACCATCCAAAACTGCTATGTGGTCGGTTCCAGCATTGCGGCCACCAGGAGAATCGCCGGCACCGTCTGCGGCGCCAACTACGGCGGCACCATCGAGGACTGCTACGAGTGCGGCAATACCGTGACGGCCCACGAGCGCATCGGCCACCTGGTGGGCGACAACCATAATGACTATGATTACAACCCGATGACGGGCATCGTCACCAACTGCTATTCGGATACCAAGTTGGCCGGGACCCAGGGAGGTACGGTGAACGGCGGCGGCGTCAAGGACGCCGAGGAGTTCGCCTCCGGCGAGGTGGCTTGGCTCCTCAACGGCGAGACTGCAACCCCCGCGGAGGGCGAAACCCTGGCCTGGTACCAGAACGTGGACATCGGCACGAAGGACAACTATCCCGTGCTGGACAGCAGCCACGGCACCGTCTACTGCATTATTGAGGAAGAACCCGTCCGTTACAGCAACAACCCGGATGCCACGACGGAGCCAACGGACATCTCCAGCGCCACCGTGACCCTGAACCAGAGCAGCTTTACCTACAACGGCCAGAGCCAGAAGCCCACCGTCACCGTGACGCTGGGCGACAAGACACTGAATGGGGACACCGACTACACCGTGTCCTTCAGCGGCGACGGCATCAATGTGGGTACCTACACCGTCACCGTTACCGGCAAGGGCAGCTACTCCGGCACGGCAAATCAGACGCCCACCTACACTATCAACAAAGCACCCCCCACCCTGACTTGGAGCGAGGGAAGCCAGACATTGCCCTACACCGGCAGCCCGGCGGACATCACCGCCCCCACCGTCACCCTGGTGAACGGTGAAATCTATTCCGGCGAGATCTCCTACCAGTACAAGGCCGAGGGCACCGACGACTACACCAACGGCCTGCCCACCGATGTGGGCACCTACACCGTGATGGCCTCCATTGCAGCCCAGGACAACTACAACGCCGCCACCAGCAGCGAACTGGCCCTGACCATTGAGAAAGCGGCTGCCACCGGCACCGTCACCGCCGAGACTGGCCTGACCTACAACGGCCAGGCTCAGAACCTGGTAACGGCGGGCAACGTCACCGGCGGCACTATGCAGTACAGCACCGAGCAGGATGGTACTTACAGCACGGAGATTCCCACCGGCACCGAGGCCAAGACCTATACCGTCTGGTACAAGGTAGTGGGCGACGCCAACCACAGCGACAGCGCCCCCGCTTCGGTGAATGTCACCATTGCCAAGCTGCCCGTGGAACTGACCTGGAGCAATACTGATTTTACCTACGACGGCAGCGCAAAATGCCCCACCGCCACGGTGAGCAACAAGGCCAATGATACGGACGAGGTGAATGTCACCGTCTCCGGCGGGCAGACCAATGCCGGTACTGACTACACCTCCACCGCCACCGGTTTGACCGGCGCTGCGGCAGGCAACTACACGCTGACCGGTTGCCAGAACATCAGCCAGGAATTCACCATCGCCAAGGCAAACTATGACGAGAGCAAGACCGCCTCCGGCTCCGTTCTAGCGGGCTCCTCCGGCGAAGTGACCCTGCCCGCCATCCCCGACGGGGCCAACTACGGCAATCCCGTCTGTGCTGACCTTATCAATATGCGCATCACTGGCGGCGTCCTGCACTACACCGGCGGCAGCGACATCGTGAAGGATCAAACCTACACCGTCACTGTCCCGGTGACCGGCGCTAAGAACTACCAGGATTACGACATCACCGTCACCCTCACCGGCACGGAAAAGCAGTCCGTGACCATCACCGTCAATGCTGATCCTGCGGACGGCGGAACCGTGAGCGGCGGCGGAACCGTTACAGAGGGGACGGATGTCACCATCACGGCCACTGCCAACGCTGGCTACCACTTCGTCCACTGGACGGAAAATGGTGCGACGGTCAGTACTGATCCCAGCTATACCTTTATCGCTGCGGCAGATCATTCCCTGACAGCTGTTTTCGTGGAAGATGAGCCTGAGATCTACACCATCACCGCGTCTGCGGGTACGGGCGGCAGCATTACCCCCACCGGCGACGTGACGGTGAACAAGGGCGAGAACCATACCTTCACCATCACCCCCAACGAGGGCTATGAGATCGCCGACGTGATTGTGGACGGTGTCAGCGTGCTGAACCAGCTCTCCGGCAACAGCTACACCTTTACCGGCGTACAGGAGAACCACACCATTTCCGTCACCTTCCAGGAGACCGGCGGGGAGCCGGAGCCTGAGCCCGAGACCTACACCATCACCGCAACGGCAGGCGCAGGCGGCAGCATGAATCCCTTCGGCGCTGTGACGGTGAACAATGGCGCGGATCAGACCTTCACCATCACCCCGGACGAGGGCTATGAGATCGCCAACGTGCAGGTGGACGGTGTCAGCGTGACGGTCACCGACAACAGCTACACCTTTACCAACGTGCAGGAGAACCACAGTATTTCTGTCACCTTCCAGGAGACCGGCGGGGAGCCTGTGCCTGAGACCTACACTGTCACCCTCTCCGGCACCGGCATCAACGCCACCGGCGGCGGGCAGTATAAGACGGGGAATACCGTCACCGTCACCGCCGGGAGCAAGACCGGCTACACCTTCAAGACCTGGACCGCCACCGGCGTGGAACTGGACGATCCCACCAGCGCTACCCTTACCTTCACAATGCCAGAGAACAACGTGACCCTCACCGCCAGCTGGACGGCCAACCAGTCCAGCGGCGGCGGCTCCTCCAGCTCCGGCAACAAGACGGAGACCACCACCAACCCCGACGGCTCCACGACAACTACGGTGACCAGTTCCAACGGCACCGTCACCGAGACCACCAAGAACCCCGACGGCTCCCGGGAGGTCGTTGAGACCAAGAAGGACGGCACCGTGACGACCACCACCACCGATACGGCGGGCAACAAGACCGAAGTGGTGGAGAACACCGACGGCTCCAGCAAGACCACCGTGGACAACAAGGACGGCTCCGGCTCCGTCACTCTGGTAGACGAGAACGGTCAGATGGTCAGCGAGGCCACCCTGTCCCAGTCCGCTGTGGCCGCCGCCCAGGAGAAGGGCGAGGCTGTGGCCCTGCCCATGCCGGAGGTGCCTGTCACCTCTGACCGGGAGACCGCCCCCACCGTCACCGTGGACCTGCCTGTGGGCGGTTCCGTCAAAGTTGAGATTCCCGTGGAGGATGTGACAGCCGGCACTGTGGCCGTGCTGGTGAAATCCAATGGCGACGAGGAGATTATAAAAACTTCCGTCACCACCGGAAGCGGCGTGACCGTCACCCTCAATGACGGAGATACCGTCAAGGTCGTGGACAACAGCAAGACCTTTGATGATGTGGCCGACAACTACTGGGGCGCGGAGGCCGTGGACTTTGCCGTCAGCCGGGAACTGTTCGCGGGCACCAGCGCTACCACCTTCGCCCCCGACACGGCCATGACCCGCGCCATGATCGTCACCGTCCTGGCCCGCTTTGAGGGCGTGGACACCACCACCGGCAGCACCTGGTATGAGGCCGGACAGCAGTGGGCCATGGAGAACGGTGTCTCTGACGGTACCAACATGGATGCTTCTCTCACCCGTGAGCAGCTGGCCACCATGCTGTGGCGCTATGCGGGCAGCCCCAGCGTCTCGGACAACCTGAGCGGCTATACCGACGCAGACACGGTCAGTTCCTACGCACAGCAGGCCATGGCCTGGTGTGTGGAGCATGGCATCATCGGCGGTACCACGACCACCACCCTCAGCCCCCAGGGCCCGGCTACCAGAGCCCAGGTGGCAACCATCCTCATGAGGTTCATTGAGGGGATGGCATAATAGAATTCTGGATAATCGCTTTTTCCTGTTTCTGCCGCTCCTGCCTATGGGACAAAGTGTCCCATAGCCGATGATTCCGCCGTGGCAAGAACGGCAGCGCAAAGGAGGCCGTGATTGAGATACATCTATCCCTTTTGATTTGACCTCCAACTGGGGGGATCGAAGAAAATACATCCCACCGCCTGTTTTTGGGGCGTGGATAGCCAAGTCGCTATCCACGCCCCATTTTTATTCGACAGCGTTCTCCGGCGTTTGCTATCAGAATTTAGCAAACGCCGGAGAACGCTGTCGAGCGTTTCGGCAACATTCCAGTTTCTTTGGCAGGATTAGGGCTGATTTCCTTAAGGTCAGCACTTTTCACAAGAAAAATTGTGATTTTTTTCCTGGCTGCCGCTCCCCGCCCCTCCTTCGTTCAGAACGCTGCAATTCACTATCTGAACGGAGGAATTACAAATGACAACCATCAACTTGAAAGAGTTTTTTTATTGGTACAAGGCAGACGAGTACATAGAGGTGACGGACGAGGTGGCCGAGGAGCTGCGAGCCGACAAGCGGTATGAAGTCACCCACCACCGGCGTATGAAACGCAACAAGGCCAACTACTCCCTGAACGCAGATGACGGCATTGAATACGCCGCCTGCGAGTTTGAACCTTCCCCGGAGATGGCCCTGGACCTGATGGAGCAGTACCGGCGGTTGTGCTGTGCACTCAACCATCTGCCCCCGGTCCAGGGGCAGCGGATCGACGCACACTACCTGCTGGGCTGGTCGATTCGGGAGATCGCTTTGGCCGAAGATGTGAGCTGCCGGGCGGTGCAAATCTCCATTGACCGTGGCCTGCGTGCGATGCGAAAATTTTTCTAAAAATCTTCCACAGACTGTTTCGCATTTGCGGTCAAAGTGACCTGGGTAAGTAGAGGGAAATCTTTTCTCCCTCTGTGCGGTATTGGGATGGGAACCGTGTAATTTGCGGGGAGCCAGGCGGCGGGTGCGCGGTGACTTCTCTCTACGGAGAACGAGCGAACAAACACCACCGCCGCAAGTGGGACAGGCCACCCCACGGCCACGATCCGCAGGCGGGCAAGCTGGCCATCGTCCCTCGGGTCCCATTCCAAACTGCGCGGGAGCGCCGTGACGAAAACTGCTGTCTGATGACGGGCCGAACATATCGCTCGGCGCTCCCACACCTTAAAAATCAAGGAGGCACACCATGAGCTATGACACCGAACTGGCTGCCCTGCTCTCCGAGCCGTGGAATGAGAGTGTTTGCCGAGGGTACACGATCCTTGCTTTGGAGCGGTGTGGATATAAAACTGCGGTAATCCAGCGGGTCATGTCTGAACTCCACGAACTGCTCGACTTTACCAGCCCGCAGGAGGCTCAGGCATACTACGAGCAAAGTCCGTATTAGTTTTCTCTGTCCTTTGATAAGGCGCAAGGCCACCACCCAAAAGGGGTGGTGGCCTTGCGCGTTCTCGCATAGGACAAACTATTTGACGCATACATCTGGAAGAAAGGAGGCGTAGTGTCTATGCAAAAACAGATTGATCTCACAGAATTGGCAAGCGTAGATATTCAAAAGGTCAGCAAAGAGGAACTGGTCGATGCCAGCGGTTTTTGTTTTGATCCCCAGGTCCCCCAGGAATTGCGGGCGGCCTATCTTCTTAACGCCATCGGAAATCCCTATTGTTTCCGCGTGGGTGAGCTGAGTGTCAAGCTGGAGTTTGCGGACAATGCGCCGTCTCTGCAAGATACAATTCTTGACTTTCTCCAGCGGAAAAAGAGTGGTCTTTGACCCTATCGCTCACCTTTGGGACACTTTGTCCCTACGGAGGCATCCTTGATGACCCCTCCGAAAAGCGGTATAATATAGGTGTAATGTGATAGGGAAGGAGGCTAACATGGCACGGAAAAGCCGGGCTGTGGTTGAAACTGTCAAAGCAAAATTTAGAGTTTGGAGAATTGCAATTTACATCCGTCTTTCCAAAGAGGACGCCCGTTGTCTGGACGAGTCCGAAAGTGTCACCAACCAGCGGGCAATCATTGAGGATCATATCGCCGGGTTTAATGATGGTGACGAGTACATCATTGTGGATGAATATGTGGACGACGGCATTTCCGGCACAACGGATGACGAGCGCGATGACTTTCAGCGGATGCTCTCTGACATTAAGCGGGGACGAGTCAACTGTGTCATTGTAAAAGACCTTGCCCGTTCCTTCCGCAATTACAGCGATCAGGGCTACTATCTCGATGACTGGTTCCCCCGGTATAATGTCCGCTTTATCTCCCTGTTCCATCAACCGCTGGACAGCTACAAAGAGCCCCAAAATATGCGGAGCATCGCCGTACCGATCCAGGGCGTTCTCAATGAAAACCACTGTGCGGAAACCTCCGACAAGGTGCGGGAAGTATTTGATATGAAACGCCGCAACGGAGAACACATCGGTTCCTTTGCCGCCTATGGCTACCTCAAAGACCCTAATGATAAAAATGCCCTTGTGGTGGACGAGGAGGCCGCTGGTGTCGTCCGTGACATCTTCCAGATGTTCCTGGACGGTATGAGCAAAAACGCCATTGTGCGCCATCTGAACGATCACGGCGTCCTTTGTCCCGCCGCTTACAAGCGGGAACGCCTTGGGTTGAAATATCAAAATCCAAGTTTGGACCCCGGCAAGCACCCTTTGTGGTGCGCCATGACGGTGAGCAATATCCTGAAAAACCGGATGTACTGCGGCGACATGGTACAAGGTCGCTACCGCATGAAAAGCTACAAGGTCCATGTGCAGGAGGTTGTCCCGCAGGATGAATGGTACATTGTAGAGAATACCCATGAGGCCATCATTGACCGAGAAACCTTTGACAAAGCCCAGCGGCTCCTCTTGCGGGACACCCGCACGGGTCCCCAGCAAAAGAAACTATATTTGTTCAGTGGATTTCTAAAATGCGCCGATTGCGGAAAAGCAATGACTCGCAGTAAAGTAGGCAATGCGGTGTATTATTACTGCCGTACTTATAAAGATCAATCCAAGAGCGCCTGTACCAAACACACGATCAAACATATCCAGTTGGAGGCCGCCGTCCTTTATGCGATCCAGCAGCAGGTCTATTTGGCCGTAGACTTCTCCAAGACCATTGAGCAAATCAACAAAGCTCCCCTGGTCAAGAGCCAGTCAAAAAAGCTGCATGATGCCATCGAACAGAAGGAACGGGAGCTTGCCAAGATTGTCCGCTATAAGCAGGCAATCTATCAGGACTGGAAGGACGGCGAGATCACGCACTCTGATTACCGGCACATGAAAGAGGACTATGAGCAGCAGACCGAGGCATTGAACCAAGTCCTGGAACGGCTCAGAGAAGAACAAAGGGAGCTGGAAAACGGCATTGATACGGAAAATCCCTTCCTGGCGACCTTCCGGCAGTATCAGAACGTCGAAAAGCTGACGCGGGATGTTTTGATCGAGTTGGTGGACCATATCAAGGTCTATGAGGGTGGCAGTATCAGCATTGTGTTCCGGTTTGCCGACGAGCTGCGCCGGATCAGAGAGTTTATCGAACTCAATACCCATAGCGAGGCGGTTTGACAAGAAACCGCATTTTTACAGATAGTTGACTTTCCTTAATAAACCGCTCCGGTGGGGCCGGTTGCCCCCTGGGCACCTGTAGCGCCTGTCGGGCCGGTGGGACCAGTTGCCCCCTGGGCTCCCGTGGCGCCCGTCGGGCCGGTGGCGCCGTCAGGGCCTGGATTACCTTGAGGACCGGTGGGACCAGTGGGCCCATCGGGCCCGGGCGTCCCCTGCGGACCGGTAGGCCCAGTGGGGCCGGGCAGGCCGGCAAAGCCCTGGGGCCCCTGAATCCCCTGGGGACCGGTGGGTCCCTGAGGTCCCGTGGGGCCGGTGGGGCCCCAGACCGGAGGACAGGGCGGCGGACAAGGAGGCGGGCACGGGGCGGGGCAGCAGCAGTCCGAGGGGCGCGAGGTGGTCAGATAGGCCACCACTTCCCCACATGGCCGGCCGCCCCGGTCGGATGGAAGGTAATGATTCATAGCAGGATACGCTCCTTCTCCTTGGATCGTTCTATGTGGCTGTGCCACATCCCAGCCTATGCGTTCCGGGAGAAAATGGTCCCCCTCCCCTTGCCACCGGACAGCGGTTGTGCTACCATTTTCTTATGGTTTCAAGTTTTGGAAAGGGGGAACTTCTGTACCATGCATGCATTTGAATTTTATCAGCCAACCGCCATTGTCTTCGGCCCCGGAACCGAGGCTCAGGCCGGTCCCAAGGCCGCCCAGCTGGGGGCGCGGCGCGTCCTGGTGGTCTACGGCGGGCAGAGCGCCAAGGCCAGCGGACTGCTCTCCCGGGTGCTGTCCTCCTTGGACGGGGCGGGCCTGGCCCACGATACCTTCGGCGGCATCCACCCCAACCCCCGCCTGTTTCAGGCCCGGGAGGGGGTTCAGAAGGCCCTGGACTTCGGGGCCGACCTGATCCTGGCCGTGGGGGGCGGCAGCGTCATCGACGCATCCAAGGCCATCGCCCTGGGGGCGGCCAACCCGGAGGCCGATCTGTGGGACTTCTGGCAGCGGAAGCGGCCGGTGGAGCAAATTCTGCCCATTGGGGTGGTGCTCACCATCTCCGCCTCCGGCAGCGAGACCAGCGACACCGCCGTTCTCACCCACGACGAGACGCTGGTGAAACGGGGGCTGGGCTCCGACCTGCTCCGGCCCAAGTTCGCCATTCTGGACCCGGAGCTCACCTACACCCTGCCCCCCTACCAGGTCTCCTGCGGGGTGGTGGACATTATGATGCACACCCTGGACCGGTACTTCACCTCGGTCACCGGCAATCTGCTCACCGACGAGATCGCCGAGGGACTGCTGCGCACGGTGATTACCTGCGGGGCCCGCGCCCATAAAAACTCCCGCGACGCCCAGGCCATGAGCGAGCTCATGTGGGCGGGCAGCCTCTCCCACAACGACCTCACCGGCCTGGGGGCCCCCAAGGACTTCGCCCCCCACCAGCTGGGTCACGAGCTCAGCGCCCGGTTCGACTTCGCCCACGGGGCCACCCTGTCCGCCGTTTGGGGCAGCTGGGCGGCCTACTGCTGGAAAACCAACCCCGCCCGCTTTGCCCAGTACGGCGTGAAGGTGTGGGGTCTGGACCCCGCCGGGAAAACCCAGGAGGAGCTGGCCCAGGATGCCATCGCCCGGACGGTGGATTTCTTCCGCTCTCTGGGCATGCCCACCAGCCTGGTGGAGCTGGGCTGCGGCCTTCAGACGGAGGAGGAGCTGGAGGAGCTGGCCCGCCGGTGCACCTTCTACGGCCAGCGCACCATCGGGGCCTTCCGGGTGCTGGGGTATGAGGATATTCTGGAGATTTACCGGCTGGCCAATCACTGATTTTTTGTTTCTGTGAATCGCAGGGATTTCGCCGCCTGCGGGCGGCGAGGTACTTTCCCAACGTGCCGATTTACAATGCAAGTGCAACAGTAAATAAAAAGAGTGACTCAAAGAGGAA